>Ga0256407_10010497_pt1 | contig 12993 bp, 10 predicted proteins | sample RumenRJG_04DNA_FD_193489 | JGI IMG/M metagenome (GOLD analysis project Ga0256407, IMG submission 193489) | Bovine rumen microbial communities from Lethbridge, Alberta, Canada - RJG_04 | ecosystem: Host-associated > Mammals > Digestive system > Stomach > Rumen | place: Canada: Alberta... | reverse complement strand
GGAGCCACTGAATACATGCGAAACAAAGTGCGTCGCCGTACCCGCAAAAGCGGAAAATGCGAATGCACAGGCAAACAGCAAGAACGCCGAGCAGAACCTTGCCATTCCATTTTTTGCGGTTTCCTTGATTGAATACATTTGTCTTCTCTTTCTCCCGCGCCTCTAATGACTGAGGCCCGCCGCGCAGAGACGCGAGAAAAAAGAACGTGGCGTGCCTTGAAACCCATGTCTTACGCGAGGCACCGCCAAGCGCCCTACAAAAAACACGAATTGAAGACACGCCACGTGTGACCGGCACACGTGACGCATCTTACATACTCGGCCTTTTGTATGAAAATTGGCGGTTTTCGCGTAAAGCCAAATACGCAAGATTGCGTACGTCCCCTCCTTGGCGGCTTGCGCCGTTTTGGAGGGATTGCCCTCCTCAGCCGCGTTTGCGGCGGCGGAGGGCTCTTGTCGCACTTCCGGCGGATGGCGGCGCGATGGGGTCATCGCGCCCTACCGTTTTTTTGGCGGCGGTGTGGGGAGACACCGCCCTACCGTTTCGGCAGCGGTTTGCGAGACAAACCGCGCCGTGCCACCGGCAGCGACAGGCCCGTCCGGCAGGAGCCGGACGGTATGTCAAAGAGCGATGCGGGAAGTCTACCAACTCCCCGCCGCACGGTCAAACCGGACGTCGTTTTAAAACACCTCCCCATGGGGTTGGCGCCGCACGGTTTCCGATGTTTGGAAACAACTTGATTGAAACAACTTGTCATTTGGCGCGGGCCAACTGCCCGCGCACCTTTTCATGTTGTCTTTACCGGTTGTATCTGTTGTCTCCAAATCAATTCCCCGATCCCGACGACCGCGGCGGCGGGCCGTATTTGTTCTCGCCGGGATTCCCCTTGAATGCGGATATGACGAGCAGGAACGCCGCGTAAAGCAACAAGGCCGCGAGCGAAATCCACATCAGGACCACTGCGGTCTTGCTGCGCAGGACGGATGCGTTCACGATCTCGACGGCGCAGAAACCGGAAAGCGCGAAGGACGCTCCGTAGTACCAGCCGCTTTTGCCGATGTCGTGCAGACGGCGCACCCATGCCGTGCTGAGCGGAATGCAAAACACTATTCTGACAAGACCCGCGGCCAGCGCGCCGCACGGCGCAGGGATGGCCATGCCTGCCGCTTCTGCGGCGGTGCTTGCCATCCCTGCGACCAGGAAGAACCACCAGAACTCGCTGCGGGAAGCCCTGCCCGAGGTTGTGAAGTATTTCTTGAAACACGCGCTTATTGCGTTGACCATTTTCTTTTCCTTTGCATTTTGACTTTGGTTTGGGTTTTGCGGAAAACAAGCGGATGCGATTCCGCCGTTTCCGGCTTATATTGCGCGAAAGCGCGGAAATCTTACGCGCGTTGAGCAAAAAAAACACGCAATTCCCGGACGGAGAATCCGCCGGGGCCGGAAATTTGGTAAAATTGGCGCATGCATACGTGCGTACCGGACAATGGATGCGGCGGCGGCGCGGCGCCGGATTCCCAGCCGCCGGATGCCGCGGAGGAAATCCTCGAACTGGCGAAAGAGCGCGAAGAAGAAGCGCGCATAATGGGCATGTACTGACCATGGACGTAAAAATCCACGAATCATGGAAACGCGAACTCGGCGAAGAGTTCGAAAGCGGGTATTTCAGGTCGCTTGCGGAATTCGTCAGGAATGCGTACCGCAGCGGCGTATGCTATCCGCCGGGCGCGCTCATATTCGAAGCGTTCAACCGCACTCCGTTCGACAAGGTGAAGGCCGTTATCATAGGCCAAGACCCCTACCACGGGCCGAGGCAGGCGCACGGGCTTTGCTTTTCCGTGATGCGCCCCACGCCTCCGCCTCCTTCGCTCCTGAACATCTACACGGAACTGGAGCAGGAATACGGCGTGAAAATCGACAGGACTTCCGGCGATCTGTCGGCATGGGCCGACCAGGGAGTGCTGCTTCTAAACAGCACACTGACCGTTGCGGAACACGCGCCGATGTCGCACCACGGGCGCGGCTGGGAACGTTTCACCGACGCCGTGGTGTCGGCGATAGACAAGCGCAGGGAGAACGTGGTCTTCATGCTCTGGGGCGCGCCGGCAGGGCGCAAGGGCGCGGCGATAGACAGGAACCGGCACCTCGTCCTCGCCGCGCCTCATCCGTCGCCGCTCTCGGCGTACCGCGGCTTCTTCGGCTGCGGACATTTCAAGGCGGCGGACGAATACCTCGCGGCGCACGGCAAGGAACCGGTCGACTGGCTTGCAATCGGCGGAAACAAAAAGAGGAGCAGATGATGGAAAAGAACAGGATAGTCTTTCTTGACTGGATGAGAGCCGCGGCCTGCCTGATGGTGATGGCGATACATTCGGCCGAACCGTTCTATCTGGGCGGCGAACCGCCGGACGTTACGCATATCGAAAGCAGCGGGGTCATGGGCTGGATTACGGCCGTGGAGTGCATCTGCAGGCCGTGCGTTCCGCTCTTCGCCATGGCATCGGCCTATCTTCTGTTCCCGGTGACGCAGCCGACCGGCGCGTTTTTCCGGCGGCGGCTCGCCAGAGTGGCGGTTCCGTTCGCGATATGGGCTGCGGCATACGTCGCCGTCCTCGGCGACGGAAGCGGGTCGTGGGGGAAACTTCTCTTCAACTTCCCCGACGAAGGCGGCCACCTGTGGTTCGTTCCTATGCTTTTCGGAATGTATCTGCTGATGCCGCTTCTTTCGCCGTGGGCCGAGAAGGCAAGCGAGCGCGAACTCAAAGGATGGATATCTATCTGGTTCGCGACGACGCTGTTTCCGTTCCTGCGCCAGGCGTGGGGCCGTCTCTTCGGCGAGCCGTCTTTCGGGGCGGTTCCGTATCTTTTCGGGGAATGCCCGTGGAACGGTTTCGGAGCGTTCCACTATGTCAGCGGATTCATGGGCTACATGCTGCTCGGCCTGTGGTTCCGCCGGTTCGCAAAGGAGCGGAGCCTGGCCCAGACGCTGCTGACCGCCGTCCCGCTGTGGATCGCGGGCGCGGCCATCACGGGAATTCCGTTCTACAGCGTCCCAGGCGCCTATCCGTTCGACGCGCCGTACGCCGCCGCGGTCGGGATGGAAACGAGCATCGAATACTGCTCGCCCGGCGTGGCGCTTTCAACCGTGGCGGCGTTCATGATCTTCAGGAAACTGGACTTCGGCGGCGCGTTCTACAGGAAGGTCGTCCGGCCGGTGTCGGAAGCGTCGTACGGAATGTACCTGATGCACATGTTCATACTGACGCCGGTATTCGGGAAACTGTGTCCGCACCTGCCGGTTCCGCTCACGATCGCCGCGACCGCCGCCGCCACGTTTGTCTGCTCCGCGCTCGCGTCGATCCTACTGCGCCGCATTCCGTTCGCAGGGAAGTGGATCGCCGGATGAGAGACGCATCTGCGGTTTCCCCTCCGGCTCGCCGCAAACCGCTCTCTCGTCTGGCGTCTATCGTCTCTCGTCCCTAGGATTCTAGAATCCTAGAATCCTAGAATTCCAGACCGTATCCCCGACCCAAACACTCAAAAACTCAAACACTTCTTTTTCTGTACGCCCGCCGGATCAGACGAAGCCGTCGAGACCGGAAAAGTCGAGAGTGGCGAAATAATCGTCCATCGTCTCGGCGCGGCGGATCTGCACCACCGAACCGTCCGGACGCAGCAGAAGCTCCGCGCTGCGGAGCTTGCCGTTGTAGTTGAAACCCATCGCATGGCCGTGCGCGCCGGCGTCGCAAATCACCACAAGGTCGCCCGGCGCGAGCGGCGGGAGCTTGCGCGCGATCGCGAACTTGTCGTTGTTTTCGCAGAGCGAGCCGGTCACGTCGTACGTCTCCGAGGCCGGGACGTCTTTCTTCGCGGGAACGACGATTTCGTGATACGCGCCGTACAGGGCGGGGCGCATCAAATCGGCCATTGTAGCGTCGAGTCCGGCGTATTTGCGGTAGGTGTCTTTTATATGCCTCACGCGCGAGACGAGATAGCCGTAAGGCCCGGTCACCATGCGCCCGCATTCCAGATACAGGGCCACCGGCGGGTGCCCGGCGAAATGCTTTTCATATTCGGCCTTCGCGCCGGCCGAGACGCGTTCCATGTCAACCGGCTGCTGGCCGGGTTTGTAGGGGATTCCGATTCCGCCGCCGATGTTGCAGAACTCGAACGTGATGCCGGCGGCCGCTTCTATCTCCCGCGCGAGCCCGAAAAGCATCGCGCATGTTTCGATGAAATATTCCGGGTTCAATTCGTTCGAAGCGACCATCGTGTGGATGCCGAAGCGTTTCGCGCCCTTCGCCTTCAGCATCTTGTAGCCTTCGAAAATCTGATCGCGGGTGAAGCCGTATTTGGCCTCTTCCGGCTTGCCGATTATCGCGTTGCCTTCCTTCAGGGGGCCGGGGTTGAAACGGCAGCAGACGAGTTCGGGGATGCCGCAGACCTTTTCAAGGAACGGTATGTGCGATATGTCGTCGAGATTGACGACCGCGCCGAGGGCGCGCGCCTTCGCGAATTCCTCCGCAGGCGTGTCGTTCGACGTGAACATTATCCGCTCGCCCGTCACGCCGCACCTTTCCGAAATGACAAGTTCCGGCAGGCTGGAGCAGTCGCACCCGAAGCCGTACTCCGAAAGTATCTTCACGAGATACGGATTGGGCGCGGCTTTCACCGCGAAATACTCGCGGAACCCCGGATTCCACGCGAACGCGGCGCGCAGGCGCTCCGCGTTCGCGCGTATCGCGGCTTCGTCGTAGATATGAAACGGCGTGGGGTGCGCCGAGGCGATTTCCTCGAGCTTTTCCGCCGTGAAGGGCAGTTTTCTCACGATTGCAGATTCCGTTTGCGGATGTCAGGCCTTGTAGTATTCTTCCCAGCCCTTGCGCGGCGCGGGTCCGGCCAGAAGCATGTTCGCCTCTTCGTCGCCGATCGCCCTGCCGGCCGCGGGGTCGAACTTGAAGCCGCGCCCGAGCCTCTGCGCGATGACGCCAAGGCAGAACACTTCGCAGAGCGGAGCGCCCACCTTGAAGGGGCTTCTGGCTTCGGCATCGCCCTTCGCGGCGAGGAGGAAGTTCCTGTAGTGGTCGACTCTCGACTTCGCGAACGCCGGGAGCTTTTCCTTGCCGCCGCCGACGCGCTTGAGAGTGGAGGAGTGCGAAAGCCCCTGCCAGATCGTTCCGTCGGCCTGGTAGATTTCCTTGCCGGGCTTGAGCTTCGGGTCGATAAGCCCGTCGTTCGCGGTCGAGGCCGGGAAAAGACCCTTGTTGTCCACGAAGCGGAAGCCCTCCGGCGGCTTGGGCTGGTTGTGGAGGCCTTCCCACCATTCGAGCGTAATGTCGCCGTGCATGGAGTTCTTCGGGAAGACCATCGTGAGCGTATCCTGCGCGGGATAGACGTAGGCGTTGTGGCCGCGAAGGTTGTCGATCTTGACTTCCGTGGGGAGATCCCCGCAAAGGGTGAAGCGGTGGACCGTGTCGAGAATGTGCGCGCCCCAGTCGCCCATGCAGCCCATGCCGTAGTCGAACCAGCATCTCCACTCGCCGTACGCGAGATCCTTCGAGAAGTCGTGGTACGGCGCGGCGCCGACCCACGTGTCCCAGTCGAGCGTCTTGGGGAGTTCCTGCGCTTTGGGATAGCCGGAGACTTTCCCTTCCCACTTGTGCCAGCGCCTCTGCATGTTCATGTGCGAGACGATCTTCGTGACGTCCTTGATGACGCCCTTCTCGACAAACTCCTTGTACTGGCTGTAGTTGTCGCCGGAGTGCCCCTGGTTGCCGAGCTGGCAGACAACGCCGTATTTTTCCTCGGCCTTTCTGAGAAGTTCGCATTCAAGGAACGAGTGGGCGAGGGGCTTCTCGACATAGACATGCTTGCCGAGCCTCATCGCGTGCATCGCCGCGCAGAAATGCGAATGGTCGGGGATGCCCACGAGAACGGCGTCGATCTTGTCCGCCATTTCGTCGAACATCTTGCGGAAGTCCTGGTAGCGCGGCAGTTTCGGGAAGCGCTTCAAGGCGCCCATCGTGTGCTTCGCGCCGATGTCGGTGTCGCAGAGGGCGACGACTTCGCAGATGTCGGAGTTCCCGGCGAACTTCTGGAGGTCGAACCACGCCTGGGCTCCGCAGCCTATCGCCGCGAGACGCACCTTGCCGTTGGCGGCGTAGGACCGTGTGGAGAGACAGCCGGGCAGGAGCGGGAACGCGCCCGCCGCAAGCGCCGCCTTGATGAAATCCCTTCTTGCGAGATTCATGGATCAAAGTTCCTTCACTTTGAGATTGCAGAAAGAAACGGTCGAATCGCCATGGTCCTGCAGGAGGAGGCGTCCTTCGGCGACTTCGCCCCACGGCTGCTTCCTGCCGTCGGCGGCGAAGCCCCAATCCTTGTATTTGGACTTGCCCACCGTCTTGCGGAAAGCGTCGTTTCCGCGCTCGTATTCAAGGACCTTTACGCCGTTGAGCCAGTGTTCGACCTTGGCGCCCTTCGCGACGATCATGCCGCTGTTCCACTGTCCGGCGGGCTTCACGGCGCCGTTCGCGCCCTTGGCGGGGATGAGGTCGTAGAGAGCCGCGACCTGGCGGTTGCCGGCGCGTCCCTTGGAGAAGTCGGGATGGCCCTTTTCGAGAATCTGGTATTCTTCGCAGGAACCTTTGTTCTGCTTCTCGTCATAGTAGTACTTGACGCCGGAGTTGGCGCTGTCCGTCATGCGGAAGTCGAACTTGAACACGAAGTCTTTGTACTTCTTCACGGTGACGATGTCGCCGCCGCCGCCGAGCTTCTTGTCTTCCTCGGGGATCGAAACCCACTTGCCGTTGGCGATGCCGCTCACGGGGCGCATGGTGATCGCGCCGTCCTTGACGAACCATCCCTTGTGCGGGAAGCGCTTGAACCCTTCCTTCACGCCGACCCACTTGTCGGCGGGGAGGTTTTCGCCGTCGAAAAGAAGCTCGAAGCCTTCGGCCTTCTCCGCGGCGGTGAGCGTGTTGGCGCCCTCGGGGACGGGGGCCATGACCGCCTTCGGCTTGATCGTGTCCATCACGCCGCGGTAGTAGCCGACCGATTCGGCGAGACCGAGAAGGTTGTTGCCGAAGTCGCGCTCGTACTCGATGTGGCAGACGCCGGTGTAGCCGGTGTCGGCGAGCGCCTGGAGAATGGCGGGAATGTCGAGCTCGCCGCGGGGCGCGGGCATCGCGAGGTTCTTCTTCGCATCGATTTTGATGTTTTTCAGGTGGATGTCGTAGATGCGCGAAGAGTACTTCTTTATCGCGGCGGCGGGGTCTTTCCCTGCGCGGCGCTGATGGCCCACGTCAAGACAGAAGCCGATGCGGCTGTCGCGGTTCTTGATGCGCGCCCACACCGCCTCTGCGGTAGGATAGAGTTCCGGCATGTCCGGGCCGTGGTTGTGGATGCCCGCCTTGATGTCGAATTCCTTGACGAGCTTTTCGAGGATGTCGAGGGACTTCTCGCTCTCAACCTTCTTCTTGCCGTTCTTTTCGAAGGGGACGACAGTCACCGTCTTGATGCCGTACGCCTTCGCGAACTCGAAGAACCTGCGCGCGTCCGGCTCGTTGTCGAAGTAGAGGGGGCCGGCCGCGAGGCACTGGACGCCCGAGGCCGCGCACTTCGCCTTGAACTCGGCGATTGGCGCGTCCGCGCCCTTGTTGTAGTTGCAGTGCTGGTTCTTGATGCAGAGATAGTGGCAGTCGATCTTCTTCATCGTGTCGAGGGCCTTGTCGAGGCTCTGCTTCGAGAAGGTGAACCCGGCCATGCCAAGCTTGTAGGGAACCTCGGCCGAAACGGCGAGAGAAACCGCCGCGAACGCAAATGCGAGTAGTTTTTTCATTTTTCGTCCTTTCTGTGGTTTTGTTTTTACAGAATCAAACCTTGTAGAACTCTTCCCAGCCATTGCGCGGAGTTCCCTTGGAACCCTTGAGAAGCGCGTTCGCCTCTGCGTCGCCCACGATCTGCTTCTTGGCGGGATCGAACTTGATCGAGCGGTTGAGACGCTGGGCGATGCAGCCGAGGCAGAACACTTCGGAGAGCGGCGCCGAAACGGAGAATGGCGAGCGGGTCTCTTCCTTGCCCATGACGGCGAGGAGGAAGTTCTTGTAGTGGTTGGAGCCGGGCTTCTTGAACTTGGGCAACGCCTTGGCGCTTTCGCCGCAGCGGAATATCTTCGACGAGTGCGAACCGCCGTACCACGCCGTCCCGTCGGACAAATAGAAGAACTTGCCGGGCGTGAGGTTTTTCGCCGCATCCTTCGCTGTCGATCCTTTGGCGGCGGGAATGTCCTTGCCCCATGCAACGGCCTTGTAGCCCTTGGGAAGTTCGGGCTTGTTCTTCGTGCCCTCGTACCATTCAAGGTCGATCGCGGGGCGCTTGCCCTTCGCCGCGAACTTGAAAGTGAGCGTGTCCTGCATCGGGAACACGAACGGGTTCCAGCCCTTCACGTCTTTGATCTGCACCTCGGTGGGGAGGCCGAGATCGAAGAAGCGGTGCATCGTGTCCATCGTGTGCGCGCCCCAGTCGCCGAGGCAGCCGTTGCCGAAGTCGTACCAGCTGCGCCACTCGCCCTGCACGTAATCCTTGGAGTAGTCGTGGTGCGAAGCGGTGCCGAGCCACACGTTCCAGTCGATGCCCTGGGGCATTTCATCGGCCTTCGGGAAGGACGAGACCTTGCCGTTCCACTTGTGCCAGCGGCGCGGGTTGTTCATGTGGGCGACGAGTTTCGAGAGCTTCGAGACGTCGATGATGCCCTTCTCGACGTATTCCTTGAACTGGTAGTAGTTCTCGCCGGAGTGTCCCTGGTTGCCCATCTGCGTCGCGACCTTGTATTTGGCGGCGGCCTTCATGAGAAGTTCGCACTCCTCGAACGTGTGGGCGAGGGGCTTTTCGGAAAAGACGGCGAGTCCGCGCTTCATCGCGGCCATCAGGGCGGGGAAGTGCGAGTGGTCGGGCGTCATCACCGCGACGGCGTCGATCTTGCCGTCCATCTTATCGAGCATCTCGCGGAAGTCGGTGAAACGGCGCGCATCGGGATATTTCTTCAGCGCGGGCCGGCACTGTTTGCCTTCGAGATCGGTGTCGCAGAGGGCGACGACCGTGCAGAGGCCGGTCTTCTGGAATTCCTGGATGTCGTTCCAGGCCTGATGCCCTATGCCGACGCACGCGAGACGCACTTTCTGCGACGCCGCGCCCTTCGCGAAAACGGCGCCCGGAACGATTGCGAACGCGCCCGCTGCGGCTGCGGAAGCCAGGAAAGACCGTCTTGTCATGGAAAATCCGTCTGATTTCAATGTCATTTCATTGCTCCTGTTGTGGAAGATTTTGTGCAATTATACCACAATCCCCCGCGCGGTGGGAATAGGGAAAGGCAATAGGGAATAGGCAATAGGCAATAGGGACGAGGCAATGGGGAAGAGGGAAGAGGCAGTAGGCAGTAGAAAATAGGCAATAGGCAATGGGCAATAAGGAATGAGAAATTAGGACATTCTTCTTCACCTTTCCTTATCCTTTCGCCAGGCAACCTGCATCATGCCGTCTGTCAATGCCGCAACGTTCCGGAAGTTGAAGAATTTGCCTCCGCATGCAATCGGCAAAGGTTTTGCGCCAACAGCGTTCTTCATCACAACGCAAAGGCAAAGCACTGCTCGCTTATCCTGCGCGGTTGCCTGAAAGAGGCTTTTGCCACGACTCGTTCTACGCATGCGTCGATCTTCTTCAAGTCTTTTTCGACATAGAGGCTCGCCAAAACGTCCACATCACTTTCATCAAGACTGCTCCACGCCGGGATATGGACATTCCGCAAATTCTGAGCCTGATAGCGTATGCTCCCGCCCCGCATCTGCATCGACACGCACCGCATCTGGTCGGTTACAAAAGAACTGCGCATAATTACGCACAACGCCTTCATGTTCCACGATGATGATTTTATCCAATAGACATTGTGGTGCGGATAGTATTCGCCCTGTTCGTCCAAAGCTACGTTTCCGCCGCGCTGTATGTCAGGCAAGAGCAGTTTCGGCGCCCGCAACGTACTGTATTTGATTCTGTCAAGCGTCCTGTACCACGCATCGGGATGTTTTCTCGCGCAATAGCGGGATTTCAATCTTTCGGCATGGCGATTCAGATATGCGCCCGTCTTCGGAAACATCGTTATGTCAAGCATCCGGCTGTCATCATTCTGGTCGTATGGATTGAGAATGTACCTTTTGTTCCACATGATGGAACCGTTGCGAATGTCCTCGGACGCGACAAGAGGAAGAAGGCAGGAGCTTTCAATCTCCGAGGCAATATGTTCTCCAACATATACATCGTCCGCTCCAGTTGCGACACCTACGCCAACCTGAGTGCCGGCGCCTGATTCCTCGACGGCGGGAAACAATCCAGAAACCTTGTCCATCATCGACCGCAAGGAGCAATCGGTCGTCACCCACGCGTCCCGTCCATGGTACCACCTGTCAAATCTGCTCAGGATGGATTTTGCCGAACCCGTTCTGCAACGCTCAAGCTCCCCACCCTCTATCGACGAAATCTCCCCGGAATATGTTTCCCGGCCCACGCGACGGTCTATGACAAAAATAGCCGGATACGCGGACACCTCGGTCTCGAACGGCTGCGCGTGCTCCATGTTGAGATACAGCGAAACATGGAATGAATCGCCTATCATTCTACGCAACCTCCGCCCGTAACTGCTTCTGACAAACCTGTTGGAGCAAATGAACGAGAGCACTCCTCGCTTCGACAAAAGCGACATCGAACGCTCGAAGAACGGGACGTACATGTCGCATCGTTCCGAAAATGTGACATATCGCGACTTGTATGCCGCCTGCTTGGCCGGATCTATATTATCAAACCGGATATAAGGCGGATTGCCGATTATGACATCAAACGTGCATGTGAAATCGTGAAGCAGAAAGTCTCCGCAGAAAAACCATCTTGACAAAAGGCGTTCCCGCACGGACTTCGGGCATCCGGCGGCGAGAAGTTTTCCGTCGACTGCGGAACGCACCTTCGATATGCTTTTTTCAGAAATGTCGAATGCGCACAGAAACGTTTCCATCGCGGCGTCGTTCCAGTCAGGCGACTCGGCGACAAGCGCATCGACTATAGGCAGGACGAAGGCGCCATCGCCGCAGCTCGGCTCAAGAATGCGCATGCCGCTCCACTTCCGGAAACCGCCTGCGCGGCGAGCCTCGCCCATCATGTACGCGACCACTTCCGGACGCGTGAAAACCGCGCCGGTCGTCTTGTGCGATGGGACTGTTTCGTTTGGATTCACAACCTTGAGGCAAGATGTGCGTAGAGCGAAGAGAAGAATCGCATCGCGCCTACAGCCGAGCCGCCATCTCGCACCGATGCCGTTGCTTTGTCGGACAGCAGAAGCGCGGTGGCCGTGTAATCGCGTTCGAGCACAAGGCGTTCGCAAAGCATTTCATAACGCCTCAGATAACCCGTGCCATTGAACTCGGAAAGCGGCGGCAGCCGACTGTCTGCGAGCGCGACGGCGCAGGGTCCAGTCTCGACGAAAGAAACTCGCCGGCAAACTCGAACGCCGTGTCGCGTCCGATTTCGGAAAACGTGCCGACTTTCATTTCACGGCCACAGCCAAAGTCAAGCTTTACCGTCAACTTCATTTGGCGCCTCCCTTATGGCGGACGCGCTTGACGACCTTGGACCCGGACTCGAAATCGCCATCAAGCGTCTTGGGGAACTTGACAAGCCGCAGCTGTTCCTTGAGCATATCCTCGATCGCATCAAGACGATTCAAGGCAAACAGCACCTTGAAAAGTGTATCAGTCGAGGCAAGCCCCGTCCGCTCCAACCGTGAGATTGTCGTCATTGGAACACCCGAGCGCCGCGCAAGGTCGGATTGGGTCCAGACCTCGCGCTGACGCGCAAGCCTGACAAGTTCGCGCAAACCCGCCAACACGTCTTCGACCGTAGTTAGCGGCAATATCTTGTTCAAATCATTCATGGCAATATATTACCGCAATATCTTGCCGTTGTCAATAACGCTAACGGTACGGCCAACGCATTGGGCGCATCTGTGTTTTTCGCCCATGCGGTTTGAGATTGGAAACAACCGGAACAACTGAAAAAAACAACATTGAGCGCGACGCGTGAACTGCGAAGCGTATCCGCCGACATAAGGTCGCTGCCGAAGGCGGTCGATAGAGTGGTGCCGCGAGGCCCCGCGCCCGCGCGCCAAAGGAAAGTTGTTTCAAACAGTTGTTTCCCGTCATCAAAAAGCGAGACGGTGAATTACGCAGATGCGCCCAACGCATTAAAAGCCGATTCTTCCCCTTTGGGGCCCTTGAATCGTTTTTGATGCGTTGGCCGTACGAGAAAATCGGCGTCGACAATCCCATTTCTCCCGATCTTCTCTTTTCCAAGGTTTATTTCTTCTCTTCGGGATATGGCTTGCCGCGCCCGAGGTTCTCCGGGTACGTAAGCTCGAGGCCGAGGTTCTTCTGGGCTTCGTGCCATATTCCAGTCGCGTTGTTGCTGTGCTCGGACGGAAGAATCGTCACGCCCTCGAGAAATTCCATCGCCTCCTTGAAGAGCCTGTTCTTCACGAGCGCGTCCGCATACGCGAGCTGGAGCGGATTGCTGCCCGGGAACCGGGCGACGTATTCCTTCGCGACAGCGAGCTTGCCGGCATAGTCCTTCTCGGCATCGAAATGCCGGGCGAGGGCGAGGCCGACGCGCCAGGAATCCCCGAGCGATTTCGCGCGCTCGAGATCATGAAGCCTCTCCTTGCCCGAACGCCGCGCCGCGCGCACCATGTAGAAGACCGCCTCGTCCGGACCGTCGCCGCACGAAGCGAGAATCCGGTCCGCCTCGGAATCGAGATGGAACGAGGCGAGCGCGACGGCGAGATAGTATTTGAACTTCCAGCTTCCGTGCGTTTTCGCGGCCCACCTGAGGGCGGGCAGGGACTCGCGCCGGAACGGGAACACCCCTTCCGCCGGAAGCGCGGCCACGCTTGGAAG
>Ga0256407_10010495_pt1 | contig 12994 bp, 7 predicted proteins | sample RumenRJG_04DNA_FD_193489 | JGI IMG/M metagenome (GOLD analysis project Ga0256407, IMG submission 193489) | Bovine rumen microbial communities from Lethbridge, Alberta, Canada - RJG_04 | ecosystem: Host-associated > Mammals > Digestive system > Stomach > Rumen | place: Canada: Alberta | collected... | reverse complement strand
AAAAAAAAAAAAAAAAAAAAAAAAAAAAAAAAAAAAAAAAAAAAAAAAAAAAAAAAAAAAAAAAAAAAAAAAAAAAAAAAAAAAAAAAAAACTAAAAAATGGAATCTCAAATAAAAATAACAAACCTATCCTCCCCTCATCAAATCGACATAAAAGGAGATATCTTAGAAATCCTTCCTTTAGGATCAGGAAGTGAGGTAGGTCGTTCATGTATAATTTTAAAATTCCAATCAAAAACAATAATGTTAGACTGTGGTATCCATCCAGCATACTCAGGTATAAACTCTCTTCCATATTTTGACGAAATTGACCCATCAACAGTTGATCTTCTTTTAATAACACATTTCCATTTAGATCATTGTGGTGCTTTACCTTATTTCTTAGAAAAAACAACTTTTAATGGTGATTGTTATATGACACATCCTTCAAAAGCAATTTATAAATATATTTTAGCTGATTATGTTAAAGTAAGTCATGCTAATATTGAAGGAGCACTTTTTGAAGAAAGAGATTTAAAGAAAAGTTTAGATAAAATAAAATTAATTGATTATCATCAAGAAATAAATACTAAAGGTATTAAATTTACTGCTTATAATGCTGGACATGTTTTAGGTGCTGCTATGTTTCTAATTGAAATAAGTGGAATTAAAATTTTATATACTGGGGATTTTTCAAGGGAAGATGATCGTCATTTAAAACCAGCTGAAATACCTGAACAAGATATACATATTTTAATAGTAGAATCAACTTATGGTATTCATCAACATGAAAAGAGATTAGAACGTGAACGTAATTTTATAAATTATGTAACAGAAATTGTATCAAGAGGAGGAAAATGTCTCTTACCAGTTTTCTCAATAGGAAGAGCACAAGAATTATTATTAATTTTAGATGAATATTGGGAAAAATATGAAGAGGAATTTAAACAAATAAAAATATATTATGCTTCATCACTAGCAACAAATTCAATAGACATATTTAAAAGATATATAAACATGGCAGGTGAATATATAAAAAAAAAATATAGTTCAGAAGGTAAAAATCCTTTTGATTTCAAACACATTGATTGTGTTAAAACAATAGAAAATTTAGATGAGTCAAAACCTGTTGTAGTATTTGCCTCACCTGGAATGTTACAAAGTGGTTTATCACGTACTTTATTTGAAAGATGGTGTACTGATCCTAAAAATGGAGTAGTAATTACAGGTTATTGTGTTGATGGTACAATTGGTAAACATTTATTAGGAGAACCTAGTGAAATTGAATTAACTGATGGTAATAAAGTTCCTATGAAAATGACAGTTAAAAATGTTACTTTTAGTGCTCATTCTGATTTTACTCATACTAATGAATTTATATTAAAGTTACAACCTAAAAATATTATTTTAGTTCATGGTGAAGGGAAAGAAATGGAAAGATTGAGAAATGAATATGAAAGATTGAAAGTTGATAATAATATTTATAAAAAATTTATGCCTAGAGTTTTTAACCCTAAAAATTGTCAAAGATTGATTTTTAATTTTAAAATACAAAAAGATGGGTTCATTGTTGGTGATATGTGTCAGAAAATTTTAAATGCTTTTGATAAGGGTTTTGTTAATGAAAATTATTATATTTCTAATTTAGAAAATGATAAAATGGAAATTGAAAATGAAAAAAATGAAAAAAGTGATAAAAATGATAATAATGATAATGATGAAAATAATGAAAATGTTTTTATTGAAAATAATTATATTGAAGTTTCTGGGATTTTATTAAATGAAAGTAATATTTTTTTAGAAAAAGGTGAAATTTCAAAATTTTGTGAAATTCAACCAATGAAATTAAAACAAATATTAAAAATAAAATATACATTATGTTTTGAAATTTTATTTAATATTTTAAAAGATTATTTTAAAGTAATTGATAAATTAAAAGAAAATGAATTTTTAATATGTAATGAAGTTAAAATGTATGTTCAAAAAGAATTTATTGTTTTAGAATGGTATTCAAATGGTTATAATGATTTTTTAGCAAATTCTTTAGCAATGACTATTAATCAATTAGAAACTTCTCCTAATAATAATGTTTTTAATCACTATAAAAATGATAATGAATTATGTGATTATAAAAAAGAGAAATTAATTACTTTTTTAAAAACTAAATATTATAATGTTAGTGAAAATAAATATAATAGAAATGTTGTTATTGTTGATAATGATAATGATAATAATGTTTGTGAAATTGTTAATTTTTTAAATAAAGAAATTTTATGTGAAAATGATGAATTTAGAGAAAAAATTATTTCTGATTTACAATTTTTTGACGAACTCTAATTTATTAAATAAATATTATAAATTATATTATAATTTAAAATTAATGAATAAATAAACAAATTATAATTAAATAAATATTAATATAATTGTTTTTTTTCATTTTTTTAAAATTAAATTTTTATCATATTCAATTAAAAAAATTAAAAAAATAAATGAGAAGAAGTCCAAGAAAAATGAATTTTTATCATAATAGACATCGTTCAGATGGAAAATTAATTGAAAGAGAAGACAGAGTAACAACATCAGATTTTGAAAACAATTATACAAACACAGAAAAAAATATGAGTAATAATACAATTCAAATACAAAAAGAAAATTATGAAAATGATGATGAAAAATATTTTGAAGATTCTAATAAATTAATAAATACAATGGATATATTATTAAATTCATTACAAAAAAATATAAATACACCACAAAAAAAAATAATATCTTCTTCATCAAATATTTATGGGGACGAATTATTAAAAGAAAATATAGAATTAAGAAATGAAAAAAAAAATTTAAATGAAAGATTAAAAAATTTACAATCACAAATTACACCAACTTCAACAAATAATAATATAAATATAATGAATAATAATATAAATATAAATGTAAATAAATTAATGATTGAAAATGATCAATTAGATTATGAAAATTATAAAATTAAAAATAAAATAAATAAATTAGTATCAAAAATTAAAAATAAAAAAATGCAAAATAATAGAAAAATTTCTTACTTAATTAAAACTATGGTTGATTCAATGGATGAATTAAAAAGTTTATTTGGTTATCAAAATAATTTTGAAGATGAATCAATGGATATTACAACTGAAAGTAAAAGTGATATGAATGAATTTTATGAAGGAAATTCTGATAATTATGAAAGTGATAAAGATGATTATGAAAGTGAAAATGAAGATTATAAAATAAGAGAACAATATTTATATTATAATAATAATAGAAATCAAAGATTAAATTCAACTAGAGAAAAAAATTATAAAGATTATCAAATTTTAAATAAAATTAATGAAAGAGATGATAAACAAAGAAATATTCCTACTCCTAATGATAATTTTTTATATCAGAATTTAAATCAAAATAATTTTTAAAAGTGAAAATTTATATTTTTTTTAATTTTTTATAATAGAATCTATTTTACATATATTTTTATTTAATGATTTTAATTATTATCTAATTTATAAATAAATACTTTATATGAATCATGTTATTTTTGAATAATATATTAAATATTATTTGATAAAACCACATCATTAATAATTATAATAATAGAAATAATATTTTTTAAAAATGAATTCTGATATCATTAAAAGTGAAATTTCTTTTGTTTATCATTTTGATGATGATCTTTTAAAAATAACAAATTTATTTTCTAAACAAAAAATGTTAAAATTAATAACAAACAATATTTTATGTTATAAATTTTTAAATGAAAAAAATTGTGATGAAATTGGCGCAGATGTAGAAATAGATTTTAATAAAGATTTAAAAGTAAAATTTTTAACTATTTTTTCATTTCATTCTGAGAGATTAATTTCATATTCTCATAAAGTTTATTCAATAAATGAAAAAAATGTTACTTTTGAAAAAATTATTAAAATATCATTTCATTCTGATTCTTATGATAATTCTACTTTTTTAATCATAGAATTTGAAAATGTAAAAAAAATAAAAGAAATATTATATAATTACTTTGAAGGTTTATGTAAAAGTATTAATGATTATAATAAAAAAAATTGCATAAGTCAAATTATTATAGAAAGTAATGTCATTAATCGCCCTATTAATACTATTAAAAATAATATACATATTATTATAAATATTTTTTCTTTTTTATCATCTTTAGATGATAATGGAAAAAAAAATATAACTATCCAAGAATTAAATAATATAAATCAATATACTGATACCAATTTTAAAATTTCAAAATACCAATTCTTTAAAGATGAATTAGAAATTTTTCTTAATTCAAATTTCAATTATAAAATCAGAATTTCTGTTGTTGCCTTATCAGAAATTTCTTGTTATATTCAAATAATGGAAAAAATACATTATTCTCAAAATGGAATAATTGTATCAAAAATTTCAAAATTAAATAAACTAGTTTTAAAATTATCAAAAGAATATTTCGAACACTTTATTTCATTATAAAGTAATAGAAATTTGGTTTTTAAATTATATTTGTTTTTATATATTATAATGTAGGATTTATATTTAATATAGTATTAAAGGTTTTATTAAATGGATTTAAATTTTACAATACAAAATTTAAAATAAAATATATTTTCCTAAGTAAATGAAGTAGATTAGAATAATTTAACATGAAGGTATTTAAATATTATTTTATTATTATACATATACGTAAAAACATTTATAAAATTAAATTGAAATATTTTTAATATTATTATTTTTTTTAAAATCTGAATATATATTATAAATAAAAATTTAATAAAAATAATAACTATTCAATAAAAAAAAATTAATGAAAGAATATGAAGGGAAACCTTCATTAATAAAAATTGCTTCAGAAAATAATTTATTATTATCAAGTTCTAATAAAAGGACAATTGAAAATGAATTAGTAATTTATATAAATCAATTATCATCTTTAATAAGAAAATTTAATAAATCAAATAATCAAAGTTTTTTAGATATAAAAAATACATATAATAAACCAATTCAAAATATTAAAAAATTATCTCCTAACAAAATTGAAAATATATTAACTTTAGTGAATAATATTGAAAATTCAAATTTAAATTTTTATTCAAATGCAAAAGAAATTTTCCATAAAATGAAAGTATGTCATAATAAAAATAAAAATCATTTAAATCAAAATGAAGGAATAAATAATATAATGGTAACAAATAATAATATAAATATATCAAATAATTTCATACATAGTAAAAAATATAAAAAATTTAAAGAAAATATAAAAGATAATTTACTATTAAAATTTGATACAATTAAAAATGAAAAAGAAGAATTTGAAAAAGATAATATATTATCATCAAGAAATACTTATAAAAATTATTTAAATATGCCAAAACAAGATTATCATAAAATATATAAATCAAAAACAATAGAAAATAATGATAGTTTTGAATTTGATTTTTTAAATGATTCAAATAATGGACAAGTTTCTTTAGAAAAAGATTCAAATCAATATAAAAATATTTTAAATAAATTTTCTAAAAAAGTATATCATTTTATTAGTTTAATACAAAAATTGCAAAATAATGAAAATAACTTAAATGATATTAATGATGATTTGAATTTAGTACTTGAAAAAGAAAAAAATGTTTTAAATCAATTATGTATAAAATATTTATCAAATACAAATCCAAAAATAAGTATTAAATATTCTCCTATTAATAGAATGTCTAAAAAATTAATTTCATTTCCAAATAGTTATTCAGAAACTGTTATAATTGATACTGAATATGATAAATTAAAAAATGATTATGATAATTTGAATAAAGAATTATTTATTACTCAAAGAGAAAATAATGAATTAAAAAAAGAAATAGATAAATTAAGAAAAAATTTAAATTCAAATGATTTAATTAAAATAAATATAGATAATATAGAAGAAGAAAATGAATTATTTTATAATAAAAAGAACTCAAATTCAAGTTCAAATATAATAAAAAATGGAGAAGAATATATTAAAAGTTATAAAATTATTAAAAAAGAAAATAAAAATATGAAAAATATTATTACTAATTTATCAAAAGAAATTGCAGAAATTAAGAAGAAAAATTATGAATTAACTCCTTCATTTGAAAATAGAGTTAATAAAGAATTAAATGAGATTCATTCTAATAATATTACACCAAGGAAAAAAAACATGAAAATTTTATTTCCTTCTTTAAATCAAGACAATAGTCAAATTTTAGAAAGTAAAATTAATAATTTAACTAAAAAAAATAATGAAATGGCTAATCAAATTAAAGAAATGAATATTCAAAAAAAGAATTGTCTTAATATTTTAAAACAAAATGAATGCCAAATAAAAGAACAACAATTAAATATAGATAAATATTTAAAAGAAATTGAAAAACTTAAAAAAAATAATCTAAATAATGATTTAAATGTTGAAAAAGGAAATAATGATTTAAAAAATAATGAAGAAAAAGAAAAAATGTTTAATTTAGAGAAAAATAATAAACAATTAAATTTAGAAAAACAAAAATTAACTATTGAAATAAATAAATTAAAAAATAAATTAAATGAATTAGAAAAAAATCATAATGATAAATTAAATAATAATATTGAAAATTTAAATGTTAAAATAAATGAAATTGAAAAAAAAAATTCTTCATTAATTTCAGATAATAATAAACTAAATAATGATTTAAATGAATTATATATAAAAATAAATCAAATTGAAAAAAAAAACTCTTCATTAATTTCAGATAATAATAAATTAAATAATAATTTAAATGAGTTAAAGGAAACAATTAATCAATTAGAAAAAAAAAATTCTTCATTAATTGCAGATAATAATAAATTAAATAATGATTTAAAAAAATTAAAGGAAACAATTAATCAATTAGAAAAAAAAAATTCTTCATTAATTTCAGATAATAATAAATTAAATAATGATTTAAATAATTTAAATGAAACAATTCAAAAAATAGAAAAAAATAATAAAATTTTAAATAAACAAATATTAGAATTAAATAATATAATTTCAGATTATGAAAAAGAAAATCAAAAATCAATTTTAAATAATAATAATCTAAATAATGACTATGAACAATTAAATAATGAATATAAAAATTTATTAAATAATTATCAAAATTTAAAAAAAGAGAATGAAAATATTAAAAATGAATTAGATTTAAATAATAAAGAAAAAGAACAATTAAATAATAAATTATCAGAATTAAATGAAAAGAATAAAAAAGAAATAAATTTTCTTTCTCAAAATAAAAATAAGAATAAAATTGAAGAAGAAAATAATGAATTAAAAAAAGAAATATTAAAATTAAATGTTGATGTTAAAAAATTAGAAAAAGAAAATAAAAATCAATTTAACTCACTTAGTAAATTAAAAAATGATTATTTAAAAGAAACAGAAGAATTAACAAATGAAATAGATAATCTTAATTCAGAAATACAAAATTTAAAAGATAATAATTCAAAAATTATAAATGAAAATAATGAATTGAAACAATTAATAGAAAAAGAAAAAGAGAAGAAATTTAATTTAAAAATTGAAAAAATTATTGATTTTGAATATATATCAATTTTTGAAATAAATTTAAATGATAATATTGAAGATATATATACATTAAAAAAAAAATTAAAAACTATTTCTTTTGAAAATAAAATATTAAATGAAGAAAAAGAAAAAAATTTTCAAGAAATTGAAGAACTTAAAAATAATATTGATGATTTAATTCAATTAAAATACCAATCACATTATTTAAAAACTAATTCAAAATTAAGTAATTCATCTTATATTATTAAAATAGATGATAATCTTGATGAAAATGAAAAATTAAATTCTTTATATGATAATGAAAAAGATTTAGACAATGAAAAAGATAATGATGAAAAAACAATTTCAATAAAACAATATAATAAAACAATTTCAGATATAAATGAAAAAAGTTATTTTCCAATTAGAAAAAAAAGTTATGCAAAATGTAATTCAAAATTTAAAAAAAATAAAAGTGTATATATTGATTATGATATAAATAATATTCAATTAGAAGAAATATCAAATTATCATTTTTCAATTAAAAAAAAGAGTAATACAAATACAAAAATTTCACCAAATACACATGAATTAATAAAAATATTTCAATATAATAGTAAAATAATATGGTATTTATTTAAAATAAAAAATTCAAATTCAGAAATTAATTTTGATGATTTTATTTGGAAAGAACAAAAATCAAAAAAAGACTTTTTAAGTTTTACAAATATTCCAAAAAATGATTCTATAGAATTACAAAAACAAATTGAAAAATTAGAAGAAAAGAAAAAAGATTTAGAAACAAAATTAATAAAAAAAGAAAATGATTATAATAGATTAAGTATGAATTATGCTAAATTATTTAATAAAAAAAAAAATGATGAAAAAAATCCTGATAAATTAAGAAATGAAATTGAAAAATTAAAAAAAGAAAATAGAAATTTACAAAATATAATAAATAAATATAAAGAAAATGAAAATATTTTTAATCTTTCTTTTATTGAAGATGATATAGAAGGAAATCAATTTATTGATGAATTAAATTTTGATGAAATAATAGAAAATATGAGTAATTATAATATTTTTACAAATGGAATTGGAAAAAAAGAAGATTATAATTCGAAAGAAAGATTAAAAAATACAGTTAAAACTTTAATTTCTGAAATTAATTTTACTAATAAAGTTAAAATTTGTCTTGGTTCTATTTTTAAACAATTAAATGTTAGTGAAGATGATATATATGAATTAATTGGGAAATATAAATTTGTTTAAAAATAAATATTATAAATTAATAATTATAAAAATAATATCTTCTATAAAGACAAAAAAGAAGAATATTTTTATAATTGGTATTAATTATTATTATTTTATTATGCAAAATTTATTTGCAATAATTTTAATAATCTTAAAATTAAATATCTTTTATTTTTTTATCATTTTATTTTTAATTTTTTAATAATTAATTTGTTTTTTGTTTATCATAAAAAATTAATAAAAAAGAATTATTATTAAATTAAAAATTCATATTTAAAATTCTTGAAGATTGACTTTTCCTTAAATTATTAGATTTAAATAATTCTCTTAATTTATTTTTTTCATTAAATTCTTTCATAAAATCATCAATAATTTTATTATTCTTAACTTTAGGATTATCAAGAACAAAATAATATTTTAAACCTTTCTGATTAGTTTTATTGAAAATATTAACGTTCTTATTATTACTTTTAAAAAAATCATCATTTGAATTATTAAATAATTTATTTACAGTTTCAGCTTTAATTAAATTTTTTAATCTATTTTTTTGAAAAGGACTTGGATAATTATTAAAATTAACATTAAATTTAACAGAAGAAACTGGTCTATTAATATAAGAAAAACCATTATTTTTTTTTAATTCATTAGTTAAATCTTCAATTTTATGTTGAATATCTTCTTGATTATTATTTCCAATATTGAATTTATTTGGTTTATTATAAGGATTAATTAATCCTTTTTTTAAAACTTTATTTGGATTTTCTTCTATCATTTTTTTTAATGTTGAAAAACTTTTTGAATGAGGAGAAAGATAGTTAATTCTTTTTAATTGTTTTTTTGAATTTACTGTATTATTATTATAGTTCGAATTTATTGAATTATATAAGAAGTTATCTTTTTTACCTGATGTGTTTATTGATAATGTTGAATTTTTTGAATTTAAATATTTTGGTGTTGAATATGAACTATGTAATTTTTTTTGTTGATATAAGTCAAAATCATTATTAGATTTTATTAAAGGATTTAAATTATCTGAATAACTTGAGTTAATTAAATTTTCTAATTTTGAAATAAAATTTTGTGATTTCATTTCTAAAAAATTAATTAAAACAATTTAAAAAAATTATGAAAAAAAATTAAATGATTTAATATATTTAATTATAATAAAAATATATATAATTTTAATAAGTTTATTAAAAAGAAATTTTAATTAATAAAAATAAAAGAAATGAAAATGTTAAATAAAATTCACTATTTAAAAAATTTAATTATAAATTTACAATATATAAATTTTTAATAATTTTTAATTATCCTAATTTTTTTATTTAAATATTTATACTTTCCAAATTATCAGAACTTTTAACAGATTGTTGTATATTTCTATTATTCCTTCTTTGTCTGATATTTCTATTTGGAATATTATTACTTACATCATCATTATTATTAATTATATTATTATTTTCATATCTATTATTTAAATATCTTGTATTATTACTATTATTACTATTACTTATTCTAGCAAAATTATTAAATTGAGGTCTATTATTATTATTTACTATTTGATTTTCATTATCAGAAAAATAATTAATTGGATTATTTGTTCCAATTCTATTAATTGAACTTCTTTCACTTTTATTTTGAATCATTGTACTTAAATCAAAGTTACAATTTGGACATTTTAAATTTAAATCAGAAAGATTTTTGTTTAACCAATCTTTTACACATTTAAAATGAAAAACATGCCCACAAGGAGTTAAACTCACTTTATCAATATTAACTTTTAATTCTTCTAAACAAATTGTACAATTAGTTCCATATTTTTCATATTCTTTCTCACAAATTCTTTCTCCTAAAAAAGAAGGATTTGATAATAATATTTCAATAATTTTTTTATTATTTTCTATTTGAACTTCTTCATCATCATTTTCGTTAGTTCTTACATTATTTTCTCTAGAAATAATGTGTCTATTTCGCTTTTTTTTCCAACAACAATAAACAATAATTATACAAATGATAAGAAATAAAATTATAATTCCTAAAATAAGATAAATTTGATCAATAAATAAACCATTTGAATATGTTATTTCAATGAAAAATGGATTATCATTATATAAATCACCACTCATAATAAAAAATTGAAAACTAGATATTTTTTGATATGATAATTCTTCATTATTATTAAAAATATTTTTAACTTGATAAGTATTATTATTATAATTGACAATAAATTCAATAAATATGTTATTATTATTATTCATATATTTTTCATTTATATGAATATCAATATTAAATTTTGTTTTTGGTTTTTGTTCATTGATAAAAATATAAGAACAAAATAATTTGTTTAATCCAAAATGACCATTTTTTTCAGGAAAAGAAATAATACTTTTTTTATTTTTTGTTGTAATTTCCCCACAATATTCTTTTTGAGTATTTATTGATGAATAATCTTCACAATTCTCATAATAATAAATCCAATTTGTTATTATTGGATTATATGTAACTTCATAACATAAATCTGTTTTCCATGTACAAGGACATTTTTCTATTAAATTATTACCACATACTGAACAATTAAAACAATCATTAAATGATTCACAATTTATTTCTTCTAAATTTCTTTTTGATATTATTTCTTTTATTAAGAAAATATTTATTATTATAATGAAAAAATTGAATATTTTCATTTTCAAACAAAACAATTTTTTTTTATTTTTTTATTAAATTTTATCCTTTTTATGATTAATTTTTTTAAAAATATAAATTAAAAAAAAGTATTTTAAGAGGGAATGGAAGATAAATATAAAAGACAAAAATTTCATTTTTTTTTTAATCACAATTTAAACAGTAATTTAAAATTAGTAAATCAAGAAAATCCATTAAATAATCCAATAGAATTTAAAGGAAAGGGTTTTTTTTCAGATTTTGCTTCAAAAAATTTTATAAAAAAAGATTTAAGAGGTTATCCAATAATTCAAAATGAGAATAAACAAAATATATTAAAAAACTTAAATAATATAGAAAATAAAAATAGTAATAGTATGAAAAATATGATAACAAGTCAACCAATAGAATATAATAAAGATACAATATTAGATCAAATAAGTCATATGATTGATGCAAAAACAAAAAATAAAGAAAATAATTTTGGTTTAAATTTAAACAACTCAAATAATAATAATAATAAAAATAATTTTTTAATCCCAGATACAAATAATATAAAAGTAAAAAAAAATATAATAGGAAAATGTTTTCAAAATACTCCAATAACATCAATAAATAGTATAAAATTTGAAAATAAAAATAAATCAGAAAAAATAGAAGAAAATATAAATTTAGATAAAAAAATAGTAACACATGAATATAATCCAAATGCAAAATCTGTAATATCATTTTCATATAATGAAGAAAAAAATATAAAATCAAAAATGGAAGATTTTCATTTAATAATAGATAACTTTATGTCTTCAAATAAAAAAGGATATTTTAGTTTATTTGATGGACATGGAATTGATTGTATTGAACCAATAAAATATGCAATTTGTAGATTTCCAAATATATTAATTGAAAATTTACAAAATTCAAATAATAATTTTGAACAATCTTTAATAAATTCATTTCAAAAAATTGATAATGAATTAAAAAAATATTCTCAAATTGAAAATTGTGGAAGTACAGCAACAATTATATTAATTGATAAGGAATTAAATTTAATTTATTCTGCAAATGTTGGAGATTCAAAAAGTATTTTAATAAATAAAAATAAAACTTATAAAAATTTAACAACTGAACATAAAGTTGAAAGTAATTATGAAGAAAATGAAAGAATTAAAAAAATAGGAGGAATGATTTTTAATGGGAGATTATTTGGTCAATTAGTTTTATCAAGAGCTTTAGGTGATTTTTCTTTAAAAAATAATGGTTTAATTTCTATTCCTTCTATACATAAAATTTTTTTAAATGAGGATGATTGTTTTATTGTTATTGCTTCTGATGGAATTTGGGATGTTTTAAGTGAAGATGAAATTACTAATATTTGTATTGATAATTTTTATTTAAATTGTGATGAGTTAGGGAAATTTATTGTTAAAAAAGCTATTGATAAAGGAAGTGAAGATAATATTTCTTGTATTATTGTTTTAATTAATGATATTGTTTATTAATTTTTTATTGTTTTTAATATTTTAGTTAATTTTATTTTTTTTTTTTTTCT
>Ga0256407_10010494_pt1 | contig 12995 bp, 11 predicted proteins | sample RumenRJG_04DNA_FD_193489 | JGI IMG/M metagenome (GOLD analysis project Ga0256407, IMG submission 193489) | Bovine rumen microbial communities from Lethbridge, Alberta, Canada - RJG_04 | ecosystem: Host-associated > Mammals > Digestive system > Stomach > Rumen | place: Canada: Alberta... | reverse complement strand
CTCTCTACAAACTGCCGCTCCAGAAATATGACACCCCTTTCAAGTCTGAAAGCGTGGAGAGCCTGTTCAAAGACAAGAAGGACAAGCCTAAGAAGGACTCGACTGTCAGTATAGATTTCAAGAATATTCATGAAAGGATGACCCGTGTGGGGCGTGATGGTTTCCAGGGCAGTCCTTACATATTCTCATCCAAGGGCAAGGACTATCTCCTTTACCTTTCGATGGGTTCGGGAGCCCCGGGAGTAGTCTGTCTCGAGATTTCAGATCCGGAGGCCAAACCCAAGACGATAAAAGACTTGAGGGGAGGCGCTTTCTTCAGCAGCGCTGACGCTCTCTACTGTCTTTCCTCGGGAGCGATCTACAAGGTTAACCCCGGAGCGGCCTCAGCGACCAAGACCGAGGTCAAGAAAGATGTGGAGGTTGTCTTGGATGACGAGTTCAGGCAGATGTTCTATGAGACTTGGGGAGTGCTTGAGCAGAATTACTATGACGTCAATTTCCACGGGGCGGACTGGCCGGCGGTCAGGGATTACTATGCCTCGCTTCTTCCATATGTGAGGACAAGGGCCAATCTCCGCACCCTCATAACCGATCTCCTTGGAGAGCTGAACTCTTCTCATTTGGGATTCACTTCCAACGGCTCTGAGGAGAAAAACGAGACGAGGATCCGCTCCTACGGGACCGGAATTCTCTTTGACAACGCCTCTCCCTACAAGGTCGCCGGCATCCTGGCCGACTCTCCCGCCGACAGGCTCGGGGTTGATGTCCGGAAAGGCGATGAGCTGGTCGCTGTGAATGGCGTTAGGGTGGATAAGAACGTGAACCGTGAGAAATATTTCACAGGCGCCGTCCAGAAGGATGAGATCGGGCTCACCTTTAAGCGCGGAGGCAAGGAGATTGAGACCAAGGTCCACACAGCAAGTTCCCAAGCTTTAAAGGCTCTCGCTTATAAAGAGTGGGAGGAGCAGCGCGCGGACATCGTCTCAAAGAAGACCGGGGACAAGGTGGGATATATTCACATGAGGGCCATGGGAGGAGAGGACCTTGAGTCGTTCCTTCTTAAGATGCACACGGAAGTATTTGAGAAAGACGCCCTTATCTTGGATCTGCGCTACAATAACGGTGGTAATGTCCACAAGGAGGTTATCGATTTCCTTCGCGGCCAATCCCACTTCGAATGGGCTTACAGGGACTTCCCGAGAACGAGCCATCCTAATGTCACACCTGGCGACAGGCCGATAGTTGTCCTCGTCAATGAGCATAGCCTTTCCGACGCGGAGGTGACTTCCAATGGCATCAAGACTCTCGGAATAGCGAAACTTGTAGGCACGGAGACCTATCGCTGGATCATATTCACATCCGCGGTGCGTTTGCTTGACGGATCTTCCTGCCGTATGCCGGCCTGGGGATGCTACAGCGTTATCGACGGTTCAGATCTGGAGAATACCGGAGTCAAGCCCGACATCTATGTCAAGAACACCTTCAAGGACAGGCTCGAAGGGAAAGATCCCCAGCTCGATGCCGCTATAGCCGAGATCCTGAAAGAAATGCGGGAGAAGGGCAATTGAATTAGAATATGATTAAAATAAAAGGCCGCTTCACTGCGGCTTTTTTTGTAGTTTTTTGGTAGATTGTGCGTCTAATAAGCAGAAACAAAAGACAAGATCATGACAGAACGAGAATTTGAGATGATGGTTCGGGAGCATCGCGGTACGATTTACACCGTCTGCTATATGTTCTCCACCGACAAGGACGAGGTAGCGGACCTCTTCCAGGAAATCCTCATTAATCTGTGGAAGGGATCCGGAACCTTCCGTGGAGAGTCCGGACTGGGAACCTGGATATGGAAAGTCAGCCTCAACACCTGTATCTCCTATGACCGAAAACAGAGGAAAAGACCCCACACGGAGCCCCTATCGCTGGACATTGACCTGTTCGAAGACAGGGATGAGGGTTCGAGGCAGGTTGAGCTTCTGCGTGGGAGAATATCCAAATTAGGACCTTTCGACAGGGCGATTGTCCTGCTTTGGCTGGAAAACCTCAGTTATGAGGAAATAGGCCAGATCGTAGGCATCTCAGCTAAAAATGTTTCTGTCCGTCTTGTCAGAATCAAGGAACAACTCAAAAACATGCGTTAAAATGGAAAACACAGATAACACCCTCCTCGAAATGCAGGAGCAGATGAGGCAGTTGAGAAAGAAACTGGAGAGCCAGGAGATAGTAAGCGACAGATTTCTTCGCGATGCTATGACCAGAAAAAAGAATTTCCTTAAGTTCAAGGCCAGTGTGCCTGTCTTCTGTGGAATCGCTGGGATCGCATTCATTCCATATTTCTTTGAGAATGTGGGACTTCCGCTCTGGCTTATTATACTCACCACGGCAATGTTGCTGGTTGCGATAGTCGCTTCTATTATCGCCAGAAGCCATCTGCCTCGTCTGGATCGTGATCTGCTTTCAGCGACGAAAGAGCTGACGCGCTTCAGAAGAATCAATGCTGAATGGATCAAGTATGGATTGCCCTCACTCGTGGTTTGGCTCGGCCTTCTAATCTGGCAGATTACCGTCAATACGGACATCTCAAGGCACGAGCTCTATGGGATAATCGGCGGAATAGCGATAGGCCTTATCATAGGTGTTTCGCTTGGCCTGAAGAACCGCCGCGACATCCTTTCCGGCACCGATGAGCTCCTCGAACAAATCGAGGAGCTTAAACTCGGCGAATAGAGATTATTCGAGGAAAAAAGAGCTATCTTTGTCAGACAAAACTAGATCTGATAATATAGACAAATTAATAAATCCTCAATATGTTACGTAAGGTATTGCTGGCCACATCCTGCCTGATGGGAGTTGTTGCATGCTCCACCAATTCAACCTGCACCATTACAGGTTCTGTCAGTCCACAACTGGATAGCGTTTATCTGTTGGATGCGGCAGGAAAACGTCTGGATGCCACCGCTGTTCAAGATGGTGTGTTCACCCTGACCTGCGAGAGGAATCCCCAGTGCGGAGTCTCCGTCATCACCGTGCCGAAGGGAGACCCTGTCAACTTGATTCCAGACAGCGAAGAAATCAATGTTACTATAAAAGATGGGATGGTTACCGTAGGCGGCAGTCCGCTTTCGGAAGAACTCCAGGAACTCCAGCAATGGATGATGAATCTATTTACGAGCTACAGCAACAAGTCGATGGCGCTGTCGGAAAGCGGGGATGAAACAGGTGTAGAAGCTCTCATGGAAGAAATGGAAAAAGCCATGGCCGAACATTGCAAAGAGGTTTATCTGAACCACTTGCAGGACCCCGTAGGGGTGCAGGCCATGTCCATGCTTGTCTTTTACGCCTCTGATAAAGAGTTCGTCAGTTTATATGAACAGGGCGGGGAGTGCATCCATGCTGATGCTAGGATTGCAGGTCGGTACGAGTCCCTTACCGCGAGCAGTAGAACAGTCATCCAGTTGGACACCGCAGGGAAAGATTTCATCGAAACCAAGGGTGACATGTCTGATTATATCGGTCACGGGTCCTATGTCCTGGTGGATTTCTGGGCCTCCTGGTGCGGCCCCTGCCGGGAAGAGACGCCGTTTGTCGTCAAAGCCTACAACGACTATAAGGACAAAGGCCTAGTCGTTCTGGGAATACCCGTCCAGGACAAGTCGGATGCTACAAAAGAGGCCATGAGACAACTGGGGATCCATTACCCACAGTTGCTGGATCCGGGAGACGCCCTTGCCGAGGAATATGGAGTGACCGGCATTCCTCATCTCTTTCTCTTCGGCCCCGACGGGAAAGTCCTTCAGGACGGAATGCGGGGCGAAGGAATCGATGCCGTCCTGAGGCCATTATTTCAGAAATAATCACTATCTTTGCAGCGAATTTCAAAACAGAAAGAAAGTTATGAATCTTCGTGACATCAAGAAAGACATTGAGTACGTGATCGGTGCTTTTATCGATGATTGCTCACTTTTCAGCTCTGTCAACTCCAAAGCTGACGACGAGGCTCTCGGCGGACTGCTTGACGACGCTGTCAACCTCTACAATGACCTCAAGGACAAAGTGAACATGAAAGGAGAGGGCAAGAAAGGCGCTTACTATGCATCTGTCCGCAAGGAGCTTCTCGAGAAAACAGACGAGCTTTACGCCAAACTCAGCGATATCGTCAAGAAAGCCGGTGCCGAGTAGTAAGCTCTTCTCTTTGATAGAATTATCTTCGGGAGGGCTTTGATGGTCCTCCCTTTTTTATAAAACGAACAATACAATGAAAGTAGCCGTTGTTGGTGTGACCGGCCTGGTAGGAACCAGGATGGTCGAAGTCCTCGAAGAGAGGAATTTTCCTGTGGATGAGTTCATTCCGGTTGCCTCTGGAAGGTCTGCCGGGAAGCTGATCTCTTTCAAGGGCAAGGAATATCCCGTCGTCACCGCCGATGACGCGGTCGCGATGAAGCCTGATCTCGCCCTGTTCTCAGCAGGTGCTGACATTTCCAAGGAGTGGGCGCCGAAGTTCGCCGCTGTCGGATGCCGTGTCGTTGACAATTCTTCCTGCTGGAGGATGGATCCGACCAAGAAACTGGTCGTCCCTGAGATCAACGCCGATGTCCTTACCGAAGATGACTATATTATCGCCAACCCCAATTGCTCCACGATCCAGATGCTCCTTCCTCTGGCACCCCTCCATGAGAAATACACGATCAAGAGGATCGTCGTCTCGACTTATCAGTCTGTCACCGGTTCGGGCACCCCGGCCATTAACCAGATGATGGCTGAGAGGAGCGGGGGCAAATGGGGAGAGTATCCTGCCTTCTACCACTATCCAATTGACCAGAATGTCATTCCCCACATCGACGATTTCCTTGAGAACGGATACACCAAGGAGGAGATGAAGATGGTCAACGAGACTCATAAGATCCTCGGTGACTATTCGATAGGTGTCAGCCCGACCACCGCCAGAGTCCCTGTGCAGGGAGGCCATTCCGAATCCATCAACCTTGAGTTCGAGAAAGATTTCACCCTTGAGGATGTCAAGGAGATATGGTCAAAGACCGAAGGCGTCACGATCCAGGACGATCCGGACAACTTCGTCTATCCGATGCCGCTTTATTCCCTTGGCAAGAACGACGTCTTCGTGGGAAGGCTTCGCAGGGATCCTTCAGTCAAGTACGGACTGAATTTCTGGTGCGTTAGCGACAACATCCGCAAGGGTGCCGCCACCAACGCCGTCCAGATCGCTGAAGTCCTGCTTCAGAAGGGTTGGTTGTAGTTTATTTCCCAGCCAAATGTTTCTCCCAGGCCCAGGCGGAAGCGAGGGTGTCCTCGATCTTCCGCTCGGCCTTCCAACCGAGCTCGTTGTTGGCCAGGGTCGGATCAGCCCAGATGGCTGTGATGTCGCCCGCTCTCCGGGGAGCTATCTTATAGTTGAGCTTGAGGCCGTTAGCCTTCTCGAATCCGTTGATTAACTCCATGACTGACAACGGCTTCCCTGTGCCGACATTGAATATCTCATATTCCTTTTTCATCTTTCCGTCGAGCATCCTGCGGACAGCGAACACATGAGCCTTCGCGAGGTCCACGATGTCGATGAAATCCCTCTGGCAGGTTCCGTCGGGGGTAGGGTAGTCGTCTCCGAAGACGGACAGGCACTCGCGTTTCCCGATCGCTGTCTGGGTGATGAAGGGCACGAGGTTGTTGGGCACGCCTCTCGGGAGCTCTCCGATGAGCGCTGACGGGTGGGCGCCGATGGGGTTGAAATATCTCAGGGCAATTCCCTTGATCTCGGGATATGCCTTGACGCAATCCCTTAGAATGTCCTCGCACATGGTCTTGGTGTTGCCGTAGGGCGACATTGCCGGCTGGCGGGGGGTGTCCTCGGTCACAGGCAATTTCTCCGGCTCGCCGTACACTGTCGCGGACGATGAGAACAGGATGTTCCCGCAACCATGCGCCTTGGCGCTCTCAATCACGTTCATGAAAGACTGCAGGTTGTTCTTGTAGTATTTCAAAGGCTCATCGACTGATTCGCCCACAGCCTTGAATCCGGCGAAATGGATGACCGCATCGATCTTGTTGGTCGTGAAAAGGAGCTCGGTTGCCACCGGGTCGCAGAAGTCCATTTTGATGAATGGAATATCCTCCCTTCCAGTGATCTTTTTCACACCTTCGAAGCAAGTCATGTCGCAGTTCGACATATTGTCGGCGACGATCACATCGTACCCCGCCTCAATTAGTTCCACGGTCACGTGGCTGCCAATGAATCCGGCTCCGCCGGACACCAAGACGCATTTTTTCATATTCAATTATGATATTGGAACTTCAAAGTTAGCGATTTTTGTTAATTTTGTGAATATGAGAACTGTTAAAATGTTTTTCACGGTCCTGGCCCTGTCGCTGGGAATGGCGCAGGCCTCCGCCCAGAACGCTGCCGTAAAGTCCCGGCAGGCGGTTGCTAAAGCCCAAAAATACATAGAATCCGTCGCCACCAATGATATTTTAAGACACGCGTCATTCGGCGTTTTCGCCATGACGGAAGGGGGTAAGACCATAGCTTCCTTCAATCAGGAGAAGCGGCTTGTCCCAGCCTCGACCATGAAGCTCATCTCGTCCGGGGCCGCCATGCATCAGCTTGGAGCGGACTTCAAGTTCACTACCCGGATCGGGTATTCAGGCGAGATCAAAGACGGGGTCTTGGAAGGGGACCTGTATATAGTCGGCGGGGGAGATCCGACGATAGCCTCAAAGGACTCGATCGCACTTCGCCGCGACGCACTATTCGCCCAATGGAAAGGCTTCCTCGACAAAGCGGGAATTAAGAAGATTAACGGCATGGTGATCGGAGACGGACGTTATCTTGACGGCCCGATCGAGAGGGACTCCTGGCAGTACCAGGACATCGGAACCGCTTATGGTTCAGGCTTTGACGGTCTTTGCTTCTACGAGAACGCCATCGACATGAAGGTGACCCGCGGAGCGACTGTCGGATCCCCTGTCAATGTGCTAGTCTCGTACCCTTCTCTTCCTTGGATGAAATATGGCTTCACCTGCAAGACCGGTCCCGCCGGCTCAGGGGATCAGCTCTACATGTTCTCCTCCGAGTTCGCCCCTTATGCGGAAGTACGGGGCTCTTTCGCCATCGACAGGCAGCCCAAAACGGAGGAGTTCTCCAACAAGTTCGGAGCCTACACCTGCGCCCATTTTTTCCGGGAATATCTTGCCTCCAAAGGAGTTGAGGTCACAAGGGGAGTGGCCGACACACGTCTTGGCCGTGTCAGGGCAGACCTGAGGTCGCTCGATCCAGGCCCCTACGCCGCCAAGGTGGATGATCTCAAGATGATCGGGATGACATATTCCCCGGCCCTTAAGAAGATCGTTCGGGAATGCCTTCTTGAGAGTGACAATTTCTACGCTGAGTCCTTCTACAGGATTCTCGGCCGCAGACTCCATCATTCCGCCCAGGCAGACTCCTGCAACGCGGCCATTTCCGACGTGTTGAAAAAGCTTGGAGCCCCAGCCGACGACATCAAGATTGATGATGGAAGCGGCTTATCCAGAAGTAATTACATTTCTCCTGAATATTTCGTTAAGTTCCTTTCAGCGATGATGGACAGCCCGGTCTTCGAGGACTATATCGAGACTCTCGGACAGCCCGGAGGACGGCACTATGAGTCCAGGCTGAAAGGGGAGAGCGAGGCTCTCAAGTCCAGGGTCCATCTGAAGAGCGGCTCCATGGGAGGAGTCCGCTGTTTCAGCGGCTACATCGAGCCTTCCGAAGGCTCCAAGGCGGATGCCATCGTGTTCTCGATAATGACTAATAACTTGACTGTCTCAGCCGGAAGGGTCGATCCGATCATCGACCGGATCATAACCCTGCTGGCTTCGGATAATTGATTATTCCTCGATGACGCAGACTTGCTTTAAGCCATTTGATTTATAGAGGATTATCTTGTTCTTGTACAGCACCGTGTTTTTAAAGTCGGCATGTGGTGCCACGCAGATGTAGATGTCTCCGCTACCAGTCACCCAGAAGGAGCGCCTGGCCGGGAGTATGCTCTTGTTAGCCATGGTTATGGTCTGATAGTTGTTCCCATTCTTGCGGATATTGATTTTATTCGCCGTGAAATCAAGGACTGCCGTGTACACATCATTGCCGACGCACTTTAATAGGCAACTGAAGTTATACTCCGAACCATCTATGGTCTTTTCCAGTTTGCCGTTTTTGTAGAGTCGTCCCACTTGTCCATCCTCGGTTTCCCGATAAGACAGGATGTATACGTCCCCGGCTTCTGTGACATCAATCGGGCCGCTATTGTAATCATCCAGATAGGTCTGGGTCAAAACTCCGGCCTCTGTGGCTTTTAACCATGCTAGGTGGTTTTTTCCGAAAGAGTCTTTAATTCTGACCGAGATGTGTATGTCTCCGTTGGGAGCCAAGGCCAAATGAGGTTCGTAGAACTCGTTTCCTTTACCATAGAAGTCAAAGGCAAAACACTTTTGGCCTTCTTTTGCCCAGATAACTGTCAATGCGGAGTTCCCATCCGTTCTCATTAAAATGGCGAAATAGCCGTTCCTGGCGGTGAAGTCTGTCAAGGTCTTGTTGTCGTTATCCCGACCATCAGTGTATTTCGAGACATCAATAATGGGTTTCCTGTCCTTGCAGATATGATGGCTTGAACTATTGTTGTAGTTGTTGAAGTAGCTCTCAAGGGAGTAGAGTGTACTTCCTTCCGCTGCTATATAGTCGACATCAATGAATCTGAAAGTCTCACCATTATCGAAAGCCCCATCTAGCGGATCCGGTGCACCGTTAATAAGTATTTTATAGTCATCATTAGTAGTGTAAACCTTCGGTCCGCTTGCCTTGGAGACTGTGACCACGCATTCAGCTTTGTGCCCTCCATCTTCGGAAGTCGCTGTGATTGTGGCCGTTCCTTCTTTAAGGGCAACAACCTTCCCGTCAGAGACACTGGCGACTGAAGCGTCGGAGGATTCCCAGGTCACATTCTTGTTGGCGGCATATTCAGGAGTGAATACAACTGTCAGGTCTCTTGACTGGCCGGTCTCAAGTTGTATTTCGCTCGCGTCGAAGGCTATGCCTTTAAGGCCGTCGTCCGGAGTGACAGTCACCTCGCACGAGGTGAACTTGTCGGTGTACGCCTTTGACCTTACGGCGATATAGACGGTTCCTGGCTTGATCGCCGTGACAAGACCGTTAGCGTCCACGGTGGCTATTTGGCTGTCCGAGGTTGTCCACTCGACCTCCTGGTCGGCGTTCTCTGGGCTGACCGAGGCTTTAAGCTGGACGGTCCCGCCCTCCTTGACCTCGACCTTAACCGGCTCCACGCTCACGCTCTCCGCCGGAACCTCTTTCTGTTTCACGGTGACTATGCAGGAAGCGGTCTTTTCTCCATCCTTGGTCTTGACAGTCAGAGTGACTGTGCCGACGCTTTCAGCTATAATCTTGTCTTTGAATACCAATATACCTATCTCGGAAACTCCCCAGAGAACCGTTTTGTCAGTGGCGTTCTCAGGGGTGACTGTCACCGCAAGATCGATCTCATCCCCCACAAACACTTCAAGGCTTTCCTTATCCAGCGAGACTCCTGTCACCGGTATCTTTTTCGCAGTAACTGTCACCGTACAAGTAGCTGTCTTGGAACCATTATTGGTTGTGACAGTTATCGTGGCGGTTCCGGCTTTTACGGCCGAGACTTTTCCACTGCCGTCCACAGTCGCCACTCCGGTATTGGATGACTTCCAGCTGACTGCCTTGTCGGTGGCATTGTCCGGAAATACGGTAGCCGTCAAGGTCTCGGAATCTCCCTCGATCATGTTGAGGGTGGACCTGCCGAGCGATACGCTGGTCACAGAGACAGTCTGGTTGCCACCGCCGCCGTTACCTCCGTTCGGCCCGGTAGGCTCATCTTTCTTGCATCCGGTAAACATCGCGGCAGATATTACCGCCGCGACCAAGATAATGGTCTCAAATAATTTTCTCATAGCGTAATTGATAATGATCTTCACAAAGATAATCATTTACAATAAAGTATCAATACCATCGACTTGTTTGAGCCGTGATTACTATTCGATTAGTATTCAGCTATTTCCTAAAATGAGCTTCTTCGAATCGGAGAGATCAGATACGGAACCGCCTGATTCTCAACCGGTGAAGCCCCACCGACTGACAATCAACGAGTTGCGAATTTGAAGCGGTTATCGTGGAATGTAGCTCGGGCTGGCGAAAACGGAGATGATGCCGGAGTCCTGGACATCCACATTACCGACTATCCTTCTGGCGCAGAGCGGCTTGCGGTCGTAATATTCAGGAGAGGAAGGATCCAGCGAATTGATTCTGACCATGAACGAGGAATGGATGAAGCGTCCGTCGCCGATGTATATTCCCACATGAGTAGCTTTCGCGGGCTTCCCGTCTGACGCCTCTCGCCCCCAGAAGACAAGGTCTCCGGGAAGCAGCCAATCCCAGACCACATTCCCTTCAGCGCTGAATAGCGGCAGGTTCTCTCCGATCCGGCCCTGCTGGGAGGCGTTGCGGGGAAGCAGGATCCCATTCGCGAAGAAGACGCTCCTGGTCAGTCCGCTGCAGTCAGTGTTCTTGACAGAAGTGCCGCCCCACATGTACGGCACGCCGAGAAATCCCATCGTAGTCCTTACCAGATCTTTCCTCAGTGCGGTCTCATTGCCGAGACCCTCGTACTTGCCTTTCGCCCATTTGTAGAACACGTCAACGTCTTTAGCCGGGACATATCCGGTCTTTCCGGAAGGCAGCACCACGCCCACGAACTTCTTCTTGAGCACAGCCCGGCCTTCAACATAGCCCTCAAGGCTCCCCTTTGTGTGGGTGATGGTCTTGTACATGATCCGCGCGAGATCGCCGAGGATGAACTCGGAGACGATCCTGGAATCCTTGGACGGCTCTTCATAGACGTATGACTGTGAGGCGGTGCAGATGTATTTCGGAGCCTCCAGATAATCAGCTATTTCCTTGTCACTCATCTTGACAAGCCCCCTGCTGTCCACCCAGGCGGTGTACGGGTCCGGACTCTTGATTTTGGTCCAGCCGTCCTTCTCCTCAAGGATCTCGACGACTGTCCCCATCAGCGCCTGGTCGCCAAGCTCGGCCTCATATTCGGGTTTCTCCCGCATGAAATTGGCGGACAGCTCAACTACCGCCTTAGTCGGAGCCATAGGCAGTTCTTTGTCGGTGATAGTCAGGTGTTTGGGCTTCTGCTCCTGGGCGGGCAGGATCGTCTGGAAAAGGGCCAGCGACAAGCCCAGGGTAAAGATGGTCAAAATGGATCTCATGAGTAATCAGTGTCAAGTACGAATGCGAAGATAGCGATTTTTAATGTAACTTTATGGCCTTGAAAACCAATCCAGCCAAATGTTTGACTTCCCTGAGGGTAAAAGATATAACACTTCCGCCGGACGTTATCGCCGCCTCTATGGCGAACGGCTGCAGAAACTGGTGATCGACGCCGGTTTCAGCTGCCCCAACCGTGACGGCACGGTCGGAGTTGGAGGCTGCTCGTATTGCGACAACGCCGCCTTCCATCCCGGCTACAGCACCCCTGGGAAATCCATTGTCAGGCAGATTGATGAGGGAATAGAGTTCCATCGTAGGCGCTACCCGAAGGTGAAGCGATATCTCGCTTATTTCCAGGCATATTCAAACACATATGCTCCTCTGGAGAGGCTTAAGGCCCTTTATGGCGAGGCGCTCTCGCATCCTTCGATCGCGGGTTTGGTGATAGGCACGAGACCCGATTGCGTCGATGAGGAAAAACTCGATTATCTCGCCGGATTAGCACATGGCGGCAATAACCCCTCCGGTCCTGTCATAGTCGTGGAATATGGGATCGAGTCGTGCTACGATGAGACTCTTAAGCGGATCAATCGGGGACACGACTTCGAGACTGCCCGCAGGGCGGTTGAGATGACAGCGTCAAGGGGCATCGATGTCGGGGCTCATTTTATTCTCGGACTGCCCGGAGAGACCAGGGAAATGCTTCTGGGTCAATGCGAGACGATCTCTTCGCTCCCGCTGACCTCCGTCAAGTTCCATCAGCTGCAGATCGTCAAAGGGACAAGGATGGAAAAGGAATATGCGGCCCGGCCGGAAGAGTTTCTCCGCCTCGGGCTTGATGAATATCTGGACCTTGTCATCGACATTCTCGAGCGCCTGCGTCCGGACCTTTGCATTGAGCGGGTGGCCGGGGAGGTTCCTCCCCGTTTCGTGAGGGAAACGCCCTGGGGACTTATCCGCAACGACGGGATCCTGAAACTCCTCGACCAGCGCCTCGAGGAGCGGGACGCCTGGCAGGGACGGTTATCGGGGCGGTAGATCCAGCCAAAGGAACTTGCAGGCCTGCCATTCGTCGGCGGAGGTCTGGCGCAACAATAACTGCTTCAGTTGTTTCCTCTCTTTGATAGGCAGCAGGATCACATCCTTGGCCCTCGCGACAATCTTTTGCTTCTCTACAAACTTGATCATATCACCATAGGCAGTGTCAGGGAAAATACTTTTTCAGGCAACTATAATCTACGCTCTCTCCTTGTTTTCCAATCCTTTGAAAAGCCTTTTGAGCTGGGCATAGCGCATGAACTCGTTTCTGTCATGGGAACCTTTCACCTCAGCGACTGATCTACGCATCTTTCTCGAGGCCTCACGGGCTACATATTTTCCCGAGAACGGGTGGTCTGACAGGCTGTAGGCCAGGAAGTTCCACCGCCATTCTATCGCCCTTTCCTTAATGTGCCGCTCTACTGGATTGTTATACAGGTAAGCCAGGTTTGTCCTGATGTTCTTCTCACCGAATTTCGGAGCGCTTAAAAACGGAATTTCAAACAGGCTGTTCCCGGGAGGCGGCAATCCGGCAGGACCGTACAAATCGGCGTAGAACTCCCTGGAGAAGTCTGTGGCGACCCTCCTGTGGAAAGCGCTGAAGGTCACTCGGCTATCCGACTTGACGGTTTCGTGGATATGGTCATACATA
>Ga0256407_10010492_pt1 | contig 13002 bp, 11 predicted proteins | sample RumenRJG_04DNA_FD_193489 | JGI IMG/M metagenome (GOLD analysis project Ga0256407, IMG submission 193489) | Bovine rumen microbial communities from Lethbridge, Alberta, Canada - RJG_04 | ecosystem: Host-associated > Mammals > Digestive system > Stomach > Rumen | place: Canada: Alberta... | reverse complement strand
TTCTTAATCCCGAGCGCGTTTCCATGCCCGATATCGACGTGGACTTCGGATTCGAGCGCAGAGGCGAAGTCATCGAGTATGTGACGCAGAAATACGGGCCGGACAAGGTCATGCAGATCATCACGTTCGGTACGCTGCAGGCCAAGGGCGTGATCAGGGACGTGGGGCGCGTTATGGACCTTCCCTACGGCTTCGTGGATTCCATCGCCAAGATGGTGCCGGCAGAACTGGGCATGACCCTGGATAAGGCATTGAAGCAGAATCCGGACATGAAGAAGGTGTATGAGGAGGATGACCGGGTCCGCAAACTCATCGACATGAGCAGGAGACTTGAGGGACTCCCCAGACACAGCTCTGTGCACGCGGCTGGCGTTGTCATCTGCTCCGAGCCGGCGGAGGACCTGGTTCCCCTTGCAAGAGCGGCGGACGGCTCTGTGACCACCCAGTTTACAATGACGACGATCGAGGAACTGGGACTTCTGAAAATGGACTTTCTGGGCCTGAGGACACTGACGGTCATTCAGAATGCTGTGAACATGGCGAACCGCTCCATAGAAGAGGCGGGAGGGGCTTATCCTTCCCATGAGCCTGCCCTCGGCGGAGAGAAAGCGAGAGTTAAGGCCAATCCCATCGGCTATCCCGTCGATCTCGCGAACCTGGATTACGCAGATCCGGCTGTCTACGCCTCGATCTCGACCGGCAGGACAGACGGCGTGTTCCAGCTGGAATCCGGCGGTATGCAGGGGTTCATGAAGGAGCTCCATCCCGAGAACTTCGAGGACATCATCGCCGGGATCTCGCTCTACAGACCGGGTCCCATGGATTTCATACCAAAATATATATTCGGCAAGAAGAATCCCGACCGGATCACCTACGACGCGAAGGAACTTGAGCCCATCTTAGAGCCCACATACGGGTGTATCGTATACCAGGAACAGGTAATGCAGATCGTGCGGGACCTGGGCGGCTATACGCTGGGCAGAAGCGACCTGGTGCGGCGCGCCATGTCCAAGAAGAAGCAGAAGGTCATGGAGCAGGAGAGGCGCAACTTCGTCTACGGCAATCCGGAAGAAGGCGTTCCGGGGTGTGCAGCCAAGGGAATCAGCACCCAGGTGGCGTCCCACATCTACGACACGATGATGGACTTCGCCAAGTACGCCTTCAATAAGTCCCATGCGGCCTGCTACGCTGTGGTCGCATACCAGACCGCGTGGCTCAAATACTATTATCCGACGGAGTTCATGGCGGCGCTGATGACATCGGTCATCGATTTCCCCAACAAGGTGGCGGGATATATTCTGACCTGCCGGAGTATGGGAATAAAACTCCTGCCGCCCGACATCAATGAGGGAGAGGCAGGATTTTCGGTATCCGGAGGCGCGATCCGCTACGGACTGACGGCGATCAAAGGGGTCGGGAGACCTGTGATCGACGCCGTGATCGCGGAGAGGAAGGAGAGAGGGCCTTTCCGGGATCTTCACGATTTCCTGTCCCGCATGATCCTCAAGGACCGTGAGGTCAACAAGAGGGTCATCGAGAACTTCATCAAGGCGGGCGCGCTGGACTGCCTGGGAGCCACGCGCAAGCAGCTGATGAGCGTCTACATGAGGATGATGGACGACCTGTCCAGTTCCAAGAAGAACGATATGGCAGGGCAGATGTCCCTGTTCGACTTTGCGGACGAGGAGGACAAACAGGACTATATAATCACGATGCCCGACATCGGGGAGTATCCCAAAGAGTTGAAGCTGGCTTTTGAGAAAGAAGTGCTGGGCATCTATGTCAGCGGCCACCCTCTTGAAGACTACATGGGCCTGTGGAGAAGCCATATCACTAAGCGTGTGTCTGACTTCCTTCTCGACGAGGAGACCGGAGAAGCAGGCGTGCAGGACGGAGAGAAAGCCGTCATCGGCGGCATGATCACTGCCAAAAAAGTGAAGTACACCAAGAACAACAAAGTCATGGCATTTCTCGATGTCGAGGACATGACCGGCAGTATGGAGGTAATTGTCTTTCCGAACACTTACGAGAAGGAGAGTGAAAAACTCATTGAGGACGGCAAAGTGTTTCTGAGCGGCAGGGTTTCCCTGGAAGAGGAGCGCGACGGCAAACTGATCTGCGAGCAGGTCATCTCTTTTGACACGGTCCCCAGAAAACTCTGGATCCGATTTGATGATCCGGCAAGCTACAGAAACGGAGCGGCGGACCTGAAAAGGATCATCGATGAGCACGGAGGAAGGGACAAAGTAGTGATCTTTATCAAAAATCCCAAGATGCGCAAAGAACTTCCGCCGGGGCAGGGCGTGAAGGCGGACGAGACGCTTGTCAGAAAACTTTCCGAGCGCTTCGGCGAAAATAATGTTGTCCTCGCATGACCGAGAATAATTGCAATAAAGCCGTATTTGGGATAAAATAATAGAGTATCAGGTTTAACTTTTATAGAACCTTTGGGGATGCGGAGGCACCAGTTATGGCTAATGAAATAAGACAAATTGGCGTATTGACCAGCGGCGGAGATTCGCCCGGTATGAATGCGGCGATCCGTGCGGTTGCCAGAGAAGCGATACATAACAAGTGCAAGGTGATCGGAATTCAGAGAGGCTACAAGGGCCTTCTGAACGAAGAGTTCAAGGAGATGAAATCTGTCGATGTAGCAGGTATCATCCAGATGGGCGGCACCATTCTCGGAACGGCAAGATGCCCCGAGTTCAAGGAAGAGGAAGTACAGCAGAAAGCTGCTGACATCTGCAGGAAGCACGGCATTGACGGTATCGTCGTGATCGGCGGTGACGGCTCTTACCGCGGAGCGCAGGCCCTTTCCCGTCATGGCGTCAATACGATCGGACTGCCCGGAACGATCGATCTTGACATCACCTGTACAGATTACACGATCGGTTTTGATACGGCTGTCAACACAGCCATGGAAGCGATCGACAAGGTAAAGGACACATCTTCCTCCCATGAGAGATGCAGTATCATCGAGGTCATGGGACGTCACGCGGGCTATATCGCACTCTGGTGCGGCATCGCGAACGGCGCAGAGGATATCCTGATCCCCGAGAAGTATGACTACGACGAGCAGAAGATCGTCGATCATATCATCATCAACAGGCGTCTGGGCAAGAAGCATCACCTGATCATCAATGCGGAGGGCATCGGCCACTCCACATCAATGGCGAGAAGGATCGAGGCTGCGACAGGCATTGAGACCCGTGCGACGATCCTGGGCTATATGCAGCGCGGCGGCTCACCTACCTGTAAAGACCGCTACTATGCATCTGTCATGGGCGCGTACGCGGCAGATATTCTGGTACAGGGCAAGACAAACAGGGTCGTCTGCTACAGAAACGGCCAGTTTGTGGATCTGGACATTGAGGAAGCGCTTGCCATGACCAAGAATATTTCTGAGTACGAGTACCAGATCAGTCAGCATCTGTAATGATCGTACAGATTAACTGTAATTACGCAGGCCGGGCGATTAAATCGTCCGGCCTTTCAAATTGCGGGAGTTTTATATGACAGAGAGAATCACTTCAGCCTCCAATCCGCGGGTCAAGAGACTGACAGCCCTGGGCAGAAAGGCGAAACTGAGAAGAGAAGAGCGCGTTTTCATTATAGAGGGGGAGCGCCTCTATACGGATACTCCGAGGAAATATCTTAAAGAAATCTACATGACAGAAGAGTTTCTGAACGGGAAGCACGGAGGATCGGAGCCCGACAACTGCACGATCGTCACGCCGGAGATCATGCGGAAGATCTCTGACACGGATACGCCGCAAGGAGTACTCTGTGTGGCGAAGATGCCGGCTTACAGAAGGGAAGACCTAATGGGTCAGACCCCTCTTCTTCTTCTCCTCGAGAACATTCAGGATCCCGGCAATCTGGGAACGATGATAAGGACCGCGGAGGCTGCGGGAGTGACAGGAGTCATGATGAGCCGTGACACAGTGGACCTGTTCAATCCCAAGACCGTGAGAGCCACCATGAGCGCGATCTTCCGGATGCCGTTTCTGTTTACAGACGACCTGGTCGGTGAGATCGGGCGGCTCAGAAAGGAAGGTATCGCGGTCTATGCGGCCCATCTGCGGGCGAGCAGACCTTATGATGAAGCTGACTGCAGAAAACCCTGCGCTTTTTTGATCGGGAATGAGGGTAACGGACTGACAGACGATGCGGCGGACGCGGCAGACGGAAGGGTTCACATTCCGATGCAGGGAAGCATCGAGTCACTGAACGCGGCCATGGCAGCAGGAATCCTTATGTTTGAAGCCGCAAGACAGCGAAGGAAGAATTGAGAAGGCGGAGTGATCGGCATATCGCTTGCGTGAAGCATCGCACGAAAGTGATTTAATTCTTTGTAGTTCTATGCTATATTGTAACTGTTCAGCACAAGGTAAGAAGTGCTGATCAAATCCGTTATATACTGCAGGACCATTTGGAAATGTCGAAGGAGGTGTTGAATATGTCATTGAGTATGACACAATTCTGGCTGATCTCCATAGCGCTTCTCCTGCTTGTTGAGTTTGCGACCTCGGCGCTGACAACGATCTGGTTTGCAGGAGGTGCCCTGATCGCTCTGTTGTGCGCGATCGCGGGCGGACCGGTATGGCTGCAGGTAGTATTGTTCATTGCGGGATCCGCGGTTCTGCTGCTGCTCACAAGACCCATGGCAGTGAAGATGCTGAAAAAGGGAACAGTCGCCACAAACGCGGACAGCCTGATCGGACGGGAGGCCGTCGTCACGGAGAGGATCGACAACCTGCGCAGCACAGGAACTGTTCAGGTCAACGGACAAGAGTGGACCGCCAGGAGCGTCAATCCGGAGCACGTCATTGAAAAGGATGAGGTCGTCATGGTCCGTTCCATCGAGGGCGTGAAGCTGATCGTCGGCAGACGGATAGACAGGACAGAGGAGTAACCGCTGCAGGCAAACACTGTGTGTAAACTGACAATCAATGATCCCGTGAGGCGGATCATTGGAACCAAGAAAGAAACGAGGTAAAGAAAATGCCCGGAATTATCGCTATTGCTGTTTTGATCATAATTCTTCTCATCATTGCAGTATCCTGCATCAAGATCGTGCCTCAGGCACATGCATACGTCATCGAGCGCCTCGGCGCATACAGCGCCACATGGGGCGTAGGACTGCACTTTAAGATGCCTTTCATTGAAAGAGTAGCCAGAAGAGTCAACCTCAAGGAGCAGGTCGTGGACTTCCCGCCCCAGCCTGTTATCACGAAGGATAACGTCACGATGCAGATCGATTCCATCGTGTTCTTCCAGATCACGGACGCTAAGCTTTTCACATACGGCGTCGAGAATCCGATCATGGCTATCGAGAACCTGACAGCTACGACACTGAGAAATATCATCGGTGAACTGGACCTGGATGAGACACTGACATCCCGCGAGATCATCAACGCGAAGATGCGCTCCTCTTTGGACGTCGCAACAGATCCCTGGGGTATCAAGGTAACCCGTGTCGAGCTCAAGAACATCACTCCTCCTTCAGCGATCCGCGAAGCGATGGAGAAGCAGATGAAGGCAGAGCGTGAGAGACGTGAGTCCATTCTGAAAGCAGAAGGTGAGAAGAAGTCGGCCATCCTTGTGGCAGAAGGCCAGAAGGAATCCATGATCCTGCAGGCGGAAGCCGACAAGAGAGCTACGATCCTTGCCGCGGAAGCACAGAAAGAGAAGATGATCCAGGAGGCAGCAGGCCGAAGCGAGGCGATCCGTCAGGTGCAGCAGGCGAACGCGGACGGTATCCGAATGATCCGCGAGGCGGGCGCTGACGAGGCTGTTCTTACGATCAAGAGTCTTGAAGCTTTTGCCCAGGCGGCAGATGGAAAGGCCACCAAGATCATTATTCCCTCGGAGATCCAGGGCATCGCAGGACTTGCTGCATCTCTCAAGGAGATGGTCAAGGAAGACGGAGCTGCCGGTAAGAAGTAAGAAAGGATAGACTGTACCAATGGCTGTGAATCTTAAAGGAAGAGACTTTCTGAAACTGCTGGATTTCAGCGCGGAGGAGATCGAGTATTTCCTCGACCTCGCCGCGGATCTCAAGGACAAGAAGAAAAAAGGCGTTCCCCACAAGATGTTTGAGGGAAAGAATATCGCGCTGATTTTTGAGAAGACCAGCACCAGGACACGCTGCTCCTTTGAAGTGGCGGGACATGATCTCGGCATGGGCACCACCTATCTGGATCCTTCAGGATCGCAGATCGGCAAGAAAGAAAGCATCGCGGACACCGCCCGCGTACTGGCAAGCATGTACGACGGTATCGAGTACCGCGGCTACGGCCAGGAGATCGTCGAGGAATTGGCAAAATACAGCAAGGTTCCCGTCTGGAACGGCCTCACCAATGAGTTTCATCCCACCCAGATGCTGGCGGACCTGCTCACCATTAGAGAGCAGTTCGGCTATGTGAAGGGCATTAAGCTCAGTTTCTTCGGGGACTGCCGCTACAACATGGCTAACAGCTGGATGGTGGCCGGCGCCAAGATGGGGATGCACATCACTCTCTGCGCCAACAAAAAGTACTTCCCCGACGAAGAACTGGTGAAGAACTGCAGAGAGATCGCGGCTGAGAGCGGCGGCAGCATCACTCTGACGGAGGACGCTAAGGAAGGCGCTAAGGGTGCCGATGTCCTCTACACGGACGTGTGGGTATCCATGGGAGAGCCGATGGAAGCCTGGGCGGAGAGGATCGAAGAGATGAAGCCCTACCAGGTGACGAAGGAACTGATGGATCTCGCCGGTGAAAAGGCTATATTCATGCACTGCCTTCCCGCTTTCCATGATCAGGGAACCGGTATCGGAAGAGAGATCTTCGAGCAGTTTGGAATGGCTGAACTTGAGGTGACGGACGAAGTCTTTGAGGGACCCGGATCCAGAGTATTTGAGGAAGCTGAGAATCGTATGCACACCATCAAGGCTGTGATGGCAGCTACGCTCTAAAGAAATTCAGACTATCTCTGCGGCAAGATCGATTGCCGATCATCAGCAGGCGGTACACAGCAGTATGGACAGAAAACAGGAAGTTTTGCGCCAGCTCAGGGAAGTTGACGGTTACGTGTCCGGACAGCAGCTCTGTGAGGCACTGGGCGTGTCGAGAACGGCTGTCTGGAAGATCATAAACAGACTCAAGGAAGACGGATATCCGATCGAGGCGGTGACCAATAAGGGGTACCGCCTTCTTTCTGTGGAGGGGAGAGATCTCTTCAATCAGGAGGAACTGGAGAGGCGTCTTACGACCCGCTGGGCAGGCCATCCCCTGATCTATTCGGAGGAGACAGGATCAACAAATTCGGATATTTTCGGATTCTCGGACAGGGGATACCCGCAGGGAACTCTGGCAGTGACCTCCAAGCAGACGACCGGAAAGGGAAGAAGAGGACGTACCTGGATCTCTCCGCCCGGCGTCAATATCTATATGAGCATTCTCTTAAAGCCTGATTTCAGACCTGAAACAGCTCCGATGCTGACTCTGGTTATGGCTCTCGCTGTATACAGGGCCTGTAAGGAACTTTACGGAAATGAGTGCGCATTTGGAATCAAGTGGCCCAACGACATTGTGGTGAGCGCCCGGGGAGGGGATTACCATAAGATCTGTGGTATTTTGACAGAGATGCGCATGGAGGAGAAGGAGATCCGGGACATTGTAATCGGGATCGGGATCAATGTAAATCAGACTGAGTTTCCGGAGGAGATCAGTCAGACAGCCGGGTCGCTGGCTCTGGCACTTGGAAGAGAGGTCAGCAGGGCGGACCTGACGGCAGCGGTCTGGCAATATTTTGAAGAATACTATGAAAGATTTGCCAAGGCGCAGACCCTAAAACCTCTGAGGGAGGAATATGAGAGCGCGTTGGTTAACAGAGGACGGAAAGTCAGAGTTCTGGATCCCTCGACGCCTTTCGAGGGGACTGCCATGGGAATCAATGATCTGGGTGAATTGCTCGTTCAGCTTGATGATGGTTCAACTGTCATGGCAGTCGGAACAGGAGAAGTCTCGGTAAGAGGCGTTATGGGCTATGTGTGAGAATACCCGGAATGGAGACGGAAAATGGACAACAGAAACAATGAAGAAATGAATCCGGAAATGACCTCGAATGTGGATGCGGACCGCTACCGCGTAGTGCTGTGCGGAGCCAATGCTTACGAAAAGAAGTATTATTTCAATAATAAATTCGACAAGATCCCGGAGAATATCAAGGAGGAGCTCCACATAATCTGTGTGCTCTTTACAGAAGAGGTGGGAGGCGTCTTTACTATTGGTTTTACACCCTACGGAGAGGTGGAGATGGACACACAGCACGAGGAAGGCGATCTTCTCTATGACGAGATCGGTGCCGAGCTTCTGCGTAAGGAGATCCGCAGAAAGAAAGCTGAGATGTTCAGGGCACTCTCCATCTACTTCAAGGTGACTTTCCTGCATCAGGACGCCGCGGAGCTGCTTGAACAGGACGACGAGGAAGAGGAGTAAAAATTGGAAATTAACAGATACGCATCCCCGTTTCAGATCGGGAATGTGATAATCCCCAACCGAACAGTTTTCGCACCGATGGCAGGAGTTTCAGACCTGCCTTTTCGTCTGCTATGCCATGAACAGGGGGCGGGGCTTGTGTGCATGGAGATGATCAGCGCCAAAGCGATCACTTTCCGCAGCCGCAGGACCGGCGAACTATGGGAGACTGCTCCGGAGGAAAAGCCTGTGTCGCTCCAGATCTTCGGCCATGAGCCCGATGTGATGGCTGAAGCCTGCCGGATCCTGGAGGACCAGACTTTCGACATTCTGGACATCAATATGGGATGCCCGGTGCCCAAGATCGTAGGCAATCAGGAGGGCTCGGCTCTGATGAGGGATCCAAGCCTTATCGAAAAGGTCGTGCGGGCGTGCGCTGATACTTCCAGCCGCCCTGTGACGGTCAAGATCCGGAAGGGATTTGACGCAGATCATGTAAACGCTGTTGAATGCGCGCTGGCAGCCCAGGAGGGCGGAGCCTCAGCCGTGGCGGTACACGGCAGGACCCGGGAGCAGATGTACAGCGGAGAGGCGGACTGGTCTGTTATTGCAGATGTCAAAAAAGCGCTCACCATTCCTGTCATCGGCAACGGAGACGTTGTGGACGGGCCGAGTGCAAAGAGAATGATGGACGAGACCGGGTGTGACGCCGTGATGATCGCAAGAGCGGCCCAGGGAAATCCCTGGATCTTCAGGGAAGTGAACGCGTATCTTGAAAACGGAGCGATCCTGGAGAGACCGCCCAGAAGAGAAGTCGTGAAGATGATCCTGCGGCATGCGCAGATGCTGTGCGACTGCAAGGGCGAGAGAGTTGGAATGCGCGAGATGAGAGGCCATGTGCACAATTATCTGACCGGCTTTCCCGGCGCCTCCAAAGTGAGGAAGAAAGTGAACTCGATCACTACTTTGGCTGAGCTGCAGGCGCTCCTCGCCAAAGAATATCCGTATGCTTGACAATGATACCGATACTCTTGTATAATTCAGTGTCAATGGAAAAATCGGAAATGGTTTTGAAAAAGTATAGTAAATAAAGTTTGGGAGCACGAAATGGAAGAGAAAAAGAACATTCTGACAAGAGAAGGCCTCAAGAGATACGAGGATGAACTTCATGAACTCAAGGTTGTCAGAAGAAAAGAAGTAGCACAGAAGATCAAGGAAGCAAGAGAGCAGGGCGACCTCTCCGAGAACGCCGAGTACGATGCAGCCAAGGATGAGCAGAGAGACATCGAGGCAAGGATCGAAGAGCTTGAGAAGATTCTCAAGAATGTCGAAGTCGTGGATGACGAGGATGTCACCGCTGACAGAGTCATGATCGGCAGCAAGATCGTGATCTTTGACATGGAGTTCAGCGAAAAACTGTCTTATAAGATCGTAGGCTCTACAGAGGCCAACAGCATCAAGGGCAAGATCTCCAATGAGTCTCCTGTCGGGAAGGCACTGATCGGGGCGCACGTGGGAGATGTCGTAACAGTACATTCCCCTGCCGGTGAGAGCCAGTACAGGGTCCTTGAGATCACAGCTCCCAACAAATAAGAGATTGCCTGCGGCGCCTTTATATGGCGCCGCTGCCTTTTTAATCTCAGGGGTTACTGAGATTTAAATGATGCACACGCGTACAGATGCCGTTACGTATAGGATGTACGCGAAGTGGAAAACGAAAGCAACCACGCAGTATGGAGGAAGAAAGTGGCACAGAATAACCAGCAGAAAGGTCAGCAGAAGGTTCAGGAAACATCCCAGCTCGAGAAGGTCAGAAGAGAGAAACTCGCGGAGCTGCAGGCAGCCGGAAAGGATCCTTTTCAGATAGTCAAATATAATCAGACTTACCACAGCGTGCAGATCAAACGCGATTTTGACGAGCTCGAGAACGAGACTGTCTCCATCGCCGGCCGCATGATGTTCAAGCGCGTCATGGGCAAGGCTTCGTTCTGCAACGTGCAGGATAAGGAAGGACGTATCCAGGTCTATGTGGCCAGAGATGATCTGGGCGAAGAGGCCTACAAGGAATTCAAGCGTATGGATATCGGCGATATCATCGGCGTCAAGGGATTCGTCTTCAAGACCAAGACCGGAGAAATCTCTGTTCACGCCAAGGAACTGACGCTTCTGTCCAAGTCCCTGACTCCGCTGCCGGAGAAGTTCCACGGCCTTCAGGATACAGACCTCAGATACCGCCAGAGATATGTTGACCTTATCATGAACGAGGAGTCCAGAGAGACCTTCATCAAGAGATCCAAGATCATCAGCGAGATCCGCAAGTTCCTCGATGCTCGCGGCTTTATGGAAGTTGAGACCCCTATGCTTGTCTCCAATGCGGGCGGCGCTGCGGCACGTCCTTTCGAGACTCATTTCAACGCGCTGGACGAGGATGTCAAGCTCCGTATATCTCTGGAACTCTACCTCAAGAGACTGATCATCGGCGGACTCGAGAGAGTTTACGAGATCGGCCGCGTGTTCAGAAATGAAGGTGTAGATACAAGGCACAACCCTGAGTTTACCCTCATGGAGCTCTATCAGGCATATACAGACTATTACGGAATGATGGAACTGACAGAGAGCATGTTCCGCTATCTGGCGGAGAAGGTCTGCGGCACGACCACCATTGTCTACGGCGACAAGGAAATCGACCTTGGCAAGCCTTTCAGAAAGCTCACCATGATCGACGCCATCAAGGAGCAGACAGGCATCGATTTCGATCAGGTCGCAACGACAGAGGAGGCCAAGAAGCTCGCTGACGAGCACCACATCGAGTATGAGGACCGCCACGTCAAGGGTGACATTGTAAACCTCTTCTTCGACGAGTTCTGCGAAGACAAGATGATCCAGCCTACATTTATCATGGACCATCCGATCGAGATCAGCCCTCTGACCAAGAAAAAGCCCGACGATCCCACCAAGGTTGAGAGATTCGAACTCTACATCAACGGCTGGGAGATGTGCAACGCGTACTCCGAGCTCAACGATCCCATCGATCAGAGAGAGAGATTCGCGGCGCAGGACGCACTGGCTGAGGCCGGCGACGACGAAGCGCAGCACACGGATGAAGATTTCCTGCACGCAATGGAGATCGGCATGCCTCCTACGGGCGGTATCGGATACGGCATTGACCGTCTGACTATGCTGCTTACTAACAGTGCGGCGATCAGAGACGTATTGCTGTTTCCGACAATGAAGACTGTGAAGGATTGATTGCAAGATATAGTGCATCAAAGCGGTGGGTAACCACTATATAATGTGTTCGCTGAACGACTAAGCTCGGTCGGTACATATTTAGTACATTAAAATTTTGCCCTCATATGAGTACATATGGGCTGATACGGATAGAAATCGCATAACGATTGTAGAAGAACACAATCCGCAGAGAGATATTTTCCAAAACATATTGGAAGATATCTCTCTTTTTATTTGCGCGAAGCAATGAGCCATGCGCAGACGAGCCGGATGGAGACTGATGGGAGCTCGCTCACAATCAGTCGAAATACGGATCGGATGCATACGGCGAACGCCGCGACAGTTCGTGAGCACGAAGTGCTCATGAACCTGTCGGCATGGCTCATTGAAGCGCAGGCCTTTGTTATTGTCAAACCAACAACAGATTTCAGGAAGGAGCAGCAAATGGGCAAAGTAATATGTATAGCAAATCAGAAAGGCGGTGTAGGCAAGACGACCACATGCGTCAACCTTGGCATTGCTCTTGCTATGGCCGGAAAGAGAGTCTGCCTGATCGACTCTGATCCACAGGGAAGTCTGACAGAAAGTCTCGGCTATCGCAATCCGGACGAAATGGAGAATACCCTCGCAGATGTACTGAAGGCGGAAATGGAACCTGACGACAAATTGTCGGGAAGTGACTATGAGGAGGAACCGGTTTGCGACAAATTGTCGCGAACCATCAAAAAAGCGATATTGCATCATGAAGAAGGCGTAGATCTGATTCCCGGCAACATCGAACTGGCGGGAATAGAGGTATTGATGGTGAACCTGATGAGCAGGGAACTCTTGCTCAAAACAGCAATCCGGAAAATCCGGGATGAATATGATTACATCATCATTGACTGCATGCCTTCCCTGGGTATGCTGACGATCAATGCGCTTGCTGCGTCTGATGCCGTGATCATTCCTGTACAGGCCGCATACCTGCCTGCTAAAGGCCTTGAGCAGTTTTTGATGACAGTGATCAAGGTGCGCAGACAGATCAATAGGAAACTCAAAATAGAGGGCATTCTGCTTTCTATGGTGGATTGCCGGACAAATTATGCGAAGGAGATCATCGCACTGATCTATGAGACATATGGACGGCATATCAGTATTTTTCAGACGCAAATCCCGTTTTCGGTGAGAGCGGCTGAATCGAGTGCTTCCGGGATAAGTATATTTTCACACGATTCTAAGGGGAAAGTGGCGGCTGCTTATCACGAGCTGACAGAGGAGGTTATAGGAAGTGGCAGGTAAAACAACAAGGTCCGTGAAGCCGGAT
>Ga0256407_10010491_pt1 | contig 13003 bp, 8 predicted proteins | sample RumenRJG_04DNA_FD_193489 | JGI IMG/M metagenome (GOLD analysis project Ga0256407, IMG submission 193489) | Bovine rumen microbial communities from Lethbridge, Alberta, Canada - RJG_04 | ecosystem: Host-associated > Mammals > Digestive system > Stomach > Rumen | place: Canada: Alberta | collected... | reverse complement strand
AAAAAGAAGAAGAAAAAAAAGAAGAAGAAAAAAAAGAAGAAGAAAAAAAAGAAGAAGAAAAAAAAGAAGAAGAAAAAAAAGAAGAAGAAAAAAAAGAAGAAGAAAAAAAAGAAGAAGAAAAAAAAGAAGAAGAAAAAAAAGATGAGGAAAATATAGAAGAAGAAAAAAAAGAAGAAGAAAATAAAGATGAGGAAAAAATAGAAGAAATAAAATCAGATAATAATTATATAAATTATGAAGAAATGTTAAAAAAAGAAAAAAAAACAAATTTGAAACTAAAATAAAATCAAATTGTAATATTATTATAAAATTATAAATAATAACAAATTATTTTTTTTATAAAAAAAATATTAAGAGATATTTAAATTAAAAAAATATGGAGATTACTTTTGAAGAAATTAAAAGAAAACCATTTGATGAAATAATAACATCATATAAATTTATAGAAAATATTTCATCAGGAAGTTTTGGAACAGTAATAAGAGCAATTCAATTAAAAACAGGAAAAATAGTAGCAATGAAAATAATAAATAAATCATCAAGAAAAATTGATACATTAAAAATAAAAGAAGAAGTCAATATTTTAAAAGAATTAAATCATCCAAATATTTTAAAATATTATGATTATATCGAAACTAATTTAAAATTATATATTATAATGGAAGATTTAAAAGGAGGAACATTAAGAAAATGGATTAATGAAAATATAAATAATGAAATAAATGAAGAAAAAATAAGTTTAATTATTAAAAATATTTTATCAGCAGTTTCATATTTACATTCAAAAAATATTTGTCATAGAGATTTAAAATTAGATAATATTATGTTTAAAAATATATCAGATTTAAATACACTTAAATTAATTGATTTTGGATTAAGTGTCAAAAATTTTGATAATTATGGAGAAAAAGATTATTGTGGTACTTTTATTTATATGGCACCTGAACAATTAGAAAATAAATTATATAGTAAAATAATTGATGAATGGAGTATTGGAATAATATTATTTGAATTATTAAATAAAGGAAATCATCCTTTTTATAAAAGTTGTTATATAAAAAATAAAAATGAGTATTTAAAAAAAATAAAAAAGAAAGAATTAAAATTTTATAATAAAATATCAAAAATGGCAGAAGATTTAATTAAAAAAATGTTAGAACCAGATCCTTTAATTAGAATTAATGCAAAAATTGCTTTAAATCATCCTTGGATTACTAGAAATTTTTTTGACCCTATTCCTTTAAATTTATATCAAAAAATTTTATATTCCCATATTTGTCAAAAATTTTCTGATGTAGTTTTAATCATGATATTTTTAAATCATTTTTCAAAAAATAATATTTTTAAAAATTGTAAGAAAATCTTTTATTTAAATGATAATTATATTAAGAATGTCAAGAAAATTAATAATATTAAAAAAGAAAAATTTAAAAATGAAAGAGTTAAATTATTTAATATTGAAAATGAAAATAATTATGTTAAATCAACGAATTATAATTATAAAATTGAAACAACTAGGAATTTTAAAAATGAAAATTATTCATCAAGTACAAATATTGATAATAATAAAAATAAAAATTCAAAACATTTTATTGATTATAATAGTAAAAGTACTATTGATAATATGAGTATAAATAGAGAACATATTTTACCTTCTTTAATAAAGAAAACTTTTTATAAAAACTTAAAAGTAAATAATAAAAAATTTGATATTAAAAGTTTATCTTCAAGAAAAACAGATATATCAAAAGAAAAAGAAGATTCATTAAAGAAAAAAGATATTTCTAAAGAAATAAATGATTCTACAGATATTAGTTTAACTAAAAGACAAAATATTTTTATTAAAAAAATGAAACTTTTATCAAATAAAAATATAGAAAAAAATAATAATGAAGAATCTCTTCCTTTAATTATTCCTAAAAATTATAATCTTAATAATTCAGAATCATTTAATAATTCTCTTTATATCAATAAAGAAAAAAATTCTAATTCAATTTCCCCCTATAAAGGGATTATTAAAAAAAATTCTTATAAAAAAATAACTACTTATAAAAAAAATAATAGTTCAAGTATGCAAAATATACATTTATATATCAAAAATCCAATTAAACTATTTGATTCTGAAAAAAAAGAAAATTCATCTTTAAATATATCAAAGTTTAATAATATAAATTTATTCCCTATAAAATTTCAAAATTTAATAAGGAAACAAAAAATTAAAGAAAATCCTAAGCTATATTTTATTAAAAAAGAAAATATTAAAATTGATAAAAATTATATTTTACACAATTATGAAATAAAATAATATTTTTATAATTAAGTAAGGTTAATTTATGATTAGAAAAAATATTTATAAAAAATAATAACATAATGTTGTTTTATTTATTTAAAAATTCAGAATTAATTAAATATTTTCTATAGTAAAATTATTTTTTAATAATAATTTATAAATATTATTGGATTAAGCAATATAAATTATATTTATTATTTAAAATTGAATGAATAAATTTAATTTTTTAGTTTATTTTATATATTATTTAATTTTCCTCTTCTTCTTCTTCATTTTTTTCTCCAGGAAAAGTAAAAGGGTCAAATGGTCTTTGTTTCTTATAATCTTCTTTATTCTCATTTTCAACATTTTCTTTATCTACTAAATCTACTAATTCATCATTATTTATTTGATTATTTTGAATTTGATTATCTTCTTCATCATTATTTAAATTTTCTTCTTCATTATTCTCATTATTCACGTTATTTTCATTTTCATTTTCATTTTGATTATTATTATTATTATCATTATTATTTTCTTTGTTATCATTATTATCATTATCATCTTCATTATTAATAATTGGAGTTTTTTTATCAATAACATTTGAAGTAAAATCTTTATAATTTGTGTTATTTATATTTTGATTTAATTCAATTTCATCAAAATTATTATCATTCTTTAAAGCAAATTGAATATCATTTCTTAAATTTTCAATATCCTTCATAACTTCTCCTCTTTTTTGCAAATCATAACTATTATAATTATTAATATTATTATTATTTCCAGAAGTATAATTAAAACTACTATAATTATTAGTATTATATCTATTTTCAGATGGACTTGTATTAAATTTAGGTATTTTAAAAGGAGGCTGTCTTTGTTTTATATAATCATTAAAGTTTTGTGCCTTATTTTGACTATATGTTGGATTATATGATTGATATAATTTTTTTGATTGTTCTCTTCTTAATTTTTCTTCTCTTTCAATTTTTTTTTGTTGAATTTCATTTGTTAATTTTTCTAATTCTCTATATTTTAATAAGTTTATTTTTTGTTCTTGTTTCTTATGATAAATTTGTATTTTAATTATATTTAATTCTTCATCTAATTTATTAATTTTATCATTTTGTTTATTTATATTATTTAAATAATTTCTTTCTTGGTTTTTTAATAATTTTTGATTTTGTTGAATTTGAATATTTAATTGATTAATTTCATCTTCAATATTTTCATTTGTTTCAGGAGCATTTTTTTTAGCATCAATATTATCTTTAATTAATTTACATTGATCTTGTAATCTAATAATTTCTTTATTTTGTTTATTTAATTTATCAATTAAATTTTTATTGTAGTCTTTCATAATTTTATATTCATCTTTTAAATTTTTTAATTTTTGACTAACACCAACTAATTCAGTTTTTGAATTATATTTTTTATCTAATTCCTTTAATCCAAGTTCTTGATTTTTTTTTATTTTCATTAATGTTTCATGTTCTTTTTTAAGTTCAACTAAATGTCTTTGTAAATCTTTAATTTCATCTTCATCTTTAATTGCTTTTACATATGTATTATTATTTTGAAGTTGATTATTTATATCATCTATTTTATTTTTATATTTTCCAATTTGATTTTGAAATTCATTTGATTTTTTAGTGTTTTCTTCTAAATTATTACCATATATTTTAGGTTGTTCTTTATTCATTTTATGTTTTTCTATTGCTTCTTCTATTTGTTTTGAAATTTCTGATAATTGAGCTTTTAATTTTTTATTAGTTGAAATTATTTCATCGTTTGACATTTTTTAAGTTATTTTTTATTATTTAAAACTGTTTTTTTATTTTTATATTATTTCAACGGTATATAATTTATAATTATTTTGAAAGAAAAATATTTTAATTTTATATTTCTTTAAAATAATAAAAATAAAAAATTAGAAAAATTAAATGAGTAAAACTACAGAAATTTCAAGAAAAGAAATAGAATATAGAGAATTATTATATTCTCTATATTTTGATTTAATGAATGAGATAAAAGGTGGAAATATAAAATATGATAAAGAAGAATATGAAGAAAATATTTCAACAACTGAAATTCCAATAATAATTAATTTTATAAAAGAAACTATTCCTATATTAATAAATAAAAAAATTAATGAAGAAAATAATAAAAATTTTATTGAATCATCAAAAAAAATAAATGAAAATGAACAATTATTATATGAAAATAGATTAAAATATTTAGAAAGTCAATTAAGATTTTATATTAAAAAACAATTACAATATAAAATACAAAAAGAATCTTTTGAAAATAAAATAAAAAATTATATGAATATACAATTAGAGTTTGAAGAAATGAAACAAAAATTAAAATATGAAGATGGTAAATTTATGAATAATGATAGAAAAGATAATGAAATAGAAATTTTAAGAAGAGAAAATTCAAATTTAAAAAAAGCAATTTTAAAAATTGAAAATGAAAAAAATTTGATTGAAACAAAAATAAAAGAAGAAAAAGAAAAAAATGAAGAATTAAAAAGACAAAATGAAAAATATAAAAAGAGAATAAAAAAATTTGAACAAAGTCAAAAAGATATTTCAACTAATTCAAGTATAAATATAAATACAACAAATAATAATCAAACTACAAATTTTATAATAAAACAAAATAATATAGAAATAAACAATTCAAATATAAAAAAATCAAATAATAATATTAATAATAAACAACAAAAAACATATTTTATTGATAATTATGCATTTACCTCAACATATAATAAAATATTAAATAGTATTTCAAATAAAACACCAAAAAAAATTCCTAAAGGTCATCATAAAACTAATTCAATGAATATAAATATTGATGATAAAAAAAGTGATTATATTATTAATAAATATTTTTCAAATAAAAAAAATGGAGATAGTAATATTAAATTATATAAAAATTTTTCAAAAATATATGGAAATTCTGAAAAACCAAATAGTAATAGGAAAAATAAACAAATGTCTTTTGTTTCTAAAATGTATAATAAAGAAAAAAAAATAAATAAAAGTATTAATAGATCTACTATAAATAAAAGACCTGGCTCAAAAGAATATTATTAACCTATAAATTAATAAAATTTTTTTTCATTTATTTAGTTTAAAATTATTAAATAATATAATATATATATTATTAAATTTTTAATTACTTTTTTATAAATAAATTCATGTGTCCAGGACTTTTATTTAAAAAAAAAGATTTAATATTCCCTTTTTCTTTACTTAAACTATAAGTAACATTAGGATATTTTCTTTTTATATATAATACTCTTTTTACACCCATATTTAAATAATAATGATTATTTGTCATATTAATAATTTTTGAATTATTAAAACTACTATTATTTAAACTATTATTATTACTATGATTATAATTACTATCATCAATTTTACTTATAAGATTAAATAAAGAAATTTTATTGAATTCTCTATGAGTATGACATTGAGTATTTAATATTTTTTTTTGAGTTTTAAAAAAAGAATAATCATTATAATTATTTTTATTAATTGAAGTATTCATTTCATTATTGTATTTATCATTTTCATTAAATAAACGAATTTTTGGAATATTAAATAGTCTGACAAATTTTGAATTTTTCTTTAAAATATTTAATTTTTTATATGAATCAAATCTATTTTTATCAATTTTTTTATCTAATTTTATAGAATTCCTATTAATATTTAATAAATCATTAATATTTTGATTTATATTTTTATTTTCTGATTTTGCTTTTTTATCATTTGAAGTAATATATTCATTAATTAAAACTTTTTTTTTATTTATATATTCATTTTGATAAAATTTATCTCTTAACAGTTGTGACTTTTCTTTACATGATGAAAAAAGAATTTTTTCTATATTATAATTTTCTAATATATTTAAATCATTATATGAAATATAAAAAACATTTGAGTTATTTTCACTACATGTAATTGTATATGGATATTTTTTTAATTTATTTATATATTCAATTTCCCCAAATATATTATTTTTAGTTAAAAATATTAAATTTGTTATTGATTTATTATCTTTTGTTAGAAAATAATTTTTAGATGTGTGACAAATTTTTAATTGTTTTTTACAATTTGTATATTCTAATAATAATTCCCCTTCTTTTTTTAATTTATTTAATTGATTATCCAATTTTTTAATTTTGGTTTCAATTGATTCAGGATATTTTCTTATTTTAGATATTAAAAATTCACCATTTACAATAAAAAATATTCCAGTTTTATTTTTATCAATAATTTCATTTTCTTTATATATAATATCACCTTTATTAAATGTTAAAGGTTTAAATAAATGAATAATTTTTCTAAATTCTTTTATATTTAAATTCATTTGTTTAAAAAAATCAAATTTTGATAAACATATTATATTTTTCGAAAGAGCAATATCTTTGAACTTTTGATTATATTCAATATAAGTTATATATTTAATTTCTATTAAATATGAATCATTAAAAACAAACACACTTTCTTTAGTATTTTCCATATTATTTAAAGAATTATAATTTAAAACATATCCAAATTCTTTTATATTTTCATAAATTTCATTATGTTGTTTTTCAATTCTTAAATTACCATTTAATAAAATATAAATAAAAGGAATTTTGTGATCTTCATGATAAATATAATTTAATTTATTATATTTTTTGATTATTAATTCATCTATAAATTTCATTTTTTTAATGTCTTCATAACTTGAAAACATATTATTAAAAAAATCAATTTTTTTTATTAAATCTAAAAATGATTTTTTTAAAGTTTTTGATAATTTTATTCCTTTTTTTTGATTTTCAATTATATTATCATAAAATTGAATTAATTTAGAATTTTTTTTTATTCTTTCATCCATATATTAATATTATATTTTTTATAATTTTAATATCTATGAATTATACTTATTATATTTATCAATAATTTTGAATTATAAATATCCCCATACTCACAGTATATTAGATAAATAAATTTTTTTTATTTTTTCAAATTAAATAAAATTTATATAATATTTAAAATTTGATAAAACAAAAAAAATTGAATAATCAATTATTTATAATATAAATATTATTATATTAAAATTATGATAGTTTTAAACTCAAAATAAAATTTTGAAAACAAAATAAAATAAAAAATAACAATTATTTATTTAATGTAAGTAATGGATGGAGATATTATTAATAATTCTTAATTAGTTAACATATTATGTCCATTATTTTTTTTTTTTGATTTTATCAAAATAATTTTTTTATTTTAAAAAAAATTTTATTTTTAATTTACTAATTTATGACGTATAAATATAATTAAAAAAAATAATTTAATTTTCTAATTTATTTTCATTTTAACCTTTATTATTATCAGATGAATCACAAGAACTATAATTTAATTCTTTCCCGTTTTCCATTATTAACATTAATTTACCTTTTGCAATATCATTCATTCTTTGTACATATTCATCAGATTCTTTTAATTTTATTTTTTCTAAACAATCATTAAATAATAAAGTTTTATCACTTATGCCATATTTAATTCTAAGTTCATTTCTTTTTCCATAAATAAATAAATTTTTATAAGCATCAAAATAATTCATCATAAATAATTCTTTAACTTTTGGTCTAAATAAACATAATTTATTTATATTTTCTTCATTTTTATTTTCTGAAAACCTTTTATATTTAGTACTTATTTGATTTGAAAAAAAATGTTTTAAATTCCAAGTTGATAATTCTTGATTATATTTTCTAGTTACATTTTGAGTAATAAAACTTCTAACTTTTCTTAATCTAAATTTTTGAAATCCTTTATATGATGCTCTAATATAGTCATTACATAAATTCACTAAGAAATGATGATATAATACTTTTAATTTTTGACATATATTATCATATGACATTTTTGAATGAATATGAATTACTTTTAATTCAATATTTTTTTTTGGACGACCTCTTTGCTTTTTAAGTTTTATATTATTATTTGAATTTTTAAAATCATCTGTTTTTTGTATTTGTTTTATGTTATTTTCTTCATTTAAAATTGATAATTTTTCTTTTAATATTTGTAATAATTCTTGTATATTATTATAACTTTTATCTAATTCACTATATAATTTTTCTTCAAATAAATTTTTTGAAGGATAATTAAAAATTTCTTGATATATCATTATAATAAAGAAAAAAAATTGTTTAAATATAAAAAAAATATCAAAAATTTTTACTTTTTATTTTTCAATAATTTTTTGAATAATTAGTTTATTTTTGTTTAGTTAATATGATAAATATGAATTTTCTTGTTAATCTATTATAATAACTTAATATACAAAATACAAATGATATTTTATTTTTTTTAAAATAAGTTAATTATGACGTGGAAATTAAATATTTTTAAATATAAATGAATTAAATTTTTATATATAAAAAAGATAAAAAAGATATAATGAATTAATTTAAATAGTATAATTTATCATTAAATTTAATTATAACTTATATATTAACTCTTAATTTCAAAATTATATATACTTAATTATTTATTTAAATAAGCAATTGTTCTTTTAACTAAATTTTCTATTTATTTTTAATGGAGTTATGTTGTATTTATTTAAAAAAATAAATTTTTAATTTATTTATTTAAAATAATAATTAAATTTATTTTAAACCATTGTATTTTGTAGTATTATATAAAATATTATTCCAAATAAAAATTAAAATATACAATGAGAATAAAACAAGTCATAAACTAATCATATATTAAAATTAATAAATATTTCTATAATTGAATTAATAAACTCAATTACAAAATATGAATTATATAAACTTAATTCTGATAAAGAATAATTTTATAGGGAATATATATATAAAACCTATAAAGATTAATATTAATCTTTCTTAACTTCAAATAAAGGATATTTTTTTTGAGATAATTTATAATTATCAATATAATTATAATCCTTTAATTCGATTTCGATTTTAGAATTAATATTATAACCTAAAAATTCTAAAAATTTTTTTTTTCCTATTTTTTCAACCTCTTTATAATAAGTAACAGTTTCAGTTTGATTTAAAATTTGTAAATTATCATCAAAAGTTAATGTTTTTTTACTTATCCCATATTTATTTTCTAAAAAAGTTCTATTATTACAAAGAAAAATTCTTTGATAAAAAATAATGTAAGGCATTTCAAATAATTCTTTAATTTCACTTTTTAATGAACATAATTTATCAACAATTTTTTTATTTTTGTTTTTTTCTTGTTTGTATTTTGAACTAATTTTATTTGATAAAAATTGTTTTAAAGACTCTTCAGATAGAATTTTATTATGTTTTTTAGTAACATTTTGAGTAATTTCACCAGAAATTTTTCTTAAACGAAATCTTTGAAATCCATCATAAAGAAATTTAATATAGTCATTTACAAATTTAATAATAAATCCATGATACATTACTTTAATTTTTCTTAAAATATTATCAAAACTCATTTTTGAATGTATTTGTATTTTTTTTTTTTTTTGATATTTTTTAAATCTTCCTCTTCTTGTATTTGAAAATTTTCTTGTTTTATTAAATGATGTTTTTTTAATTTCGTTTTCTGAAACTAAATTTCTTAATAAATTTAATTGTTCTTGTATCTGATTATATCTTTGTAAAAGAACATAATTTATTTTTGATTTGTAATAATTTTCAAGATTCAATGATAATAAAGTTTCCATTTGAGGTTTAGGTTAGATTAAATTAAATGTTTAAAATCTATCCTATGATATAATTTTCTAAATTAATTATTGTTATAATTTATAAAATAAATTATTTCATAAAATTAAATAATATCTTTTAAATGGTTTTAAATAATATAAATTATTATTTATTATACGCATGGTTTTTTAAATTAATAATATATTGTAATTCAATAATTCAAATTTTTAATAATTAGAAAATTAAAAAAATTTATTTAAATTTTAAAAAAAAAAAAAAAATGTTATCATTACCAGTATTAAAAGATGAACAAAAACAAAATAACGGAAATTTAATACTTAATAATGAATCATTACTTCATAAAGCACCCTATGATTATTTTTCAGTAAAAATTCCAAAACAAACAATTGAAATGTTATATAATTCAGAAAAAGATGAAAGATATTTATATTTTTTAAGATATGGTTTATTAAGAAGATATGAAGGAAAAGGAGATATTTTATATGTTGAAATACCTCAAATTCCTAAAAATATTGTAATTTATAGAAAACCTTTAACTCGGAATAAATTTAGTGAAAAATTATATTTAAATAAAAAAGATTTACCTCATATTCCTTTATTAGAAGGAGAAGAAAATTTAAAATTACTTTCCTTAGAAAGTAATTTAATTATTAAAATAGAACATTTAATTTCTCTTAATAATTTATTGTTTTTAAATTTATATGAAAATAAAATTACTGAAATTGAAAATTTACAAACTGTTCCTAAATTAAAGGCTTTAATGTTAGGAAAAAATCAAATTACTAGAATTAAAAATTTGAATTATTTAAGTGATTTAGAAGTTTTAGATTTGCATTCTAATAAAATTAAATTGATTGAAAATTTATTTTCTTTAAAAAAATTGAGAATATTAAATCTTGCTAATAATCAATTGACTTCATTTTTAGAATTAATGAATAATAGAAATTTAGAAGATATTAATTTAAGAAAAAATTTAATTGTTTCTATTCCTAATTTAACAAATAATTTTGAAAAATTAAAAAAAATTAACATTGGAAAAAATATGATATCAAAAATAGATTTTATTTTAGAATTTAAAAAATTAAGAAGATTAGAAGAATTATATATTGAAGATAATCCTGTAATTTTATTAAAAGATGCTTATCAAAAAATTATGTATTTACCTTTAAAATTTAAAGATCCTAATTTATTAAAACATTTAAAATCTTTAAATGAAAATAATAATAATAATAATAATAATAATAATAATAATAAAAATAGTTATAATATTAATAATATTAATAATAGACAAATAAATTCATCAATTTCAAAACAATCAAAAAATTTAAAAGTTTCAAATCTTGATGATAAAAGTACAAGAAGTCAAAGTGGTAATTTTGATAATAATAAAAATAATAATGATGAAAATGAAAGAAATATTTTAATAAATAAAATAGAAAAAGAATGGGATATGGAATATAAATATATTATTGAAAATGGATTTAATGGATTTAATAGTTTAAAATTAAAAGAAACTAAAATGCAATTATGTCATGCAGAAATTGAAAGAGAAAAACAATTAAATTTATTTGGAAATGCAATTGAAGTTTTAGGTTATAATGAATTTTATAATAACACAAATACAATACAAATTCAATTTTTTAATTTTGATTTTATTATTCAAAAAGAAAATATTGAAAATATAAACAAATTTATTCATTTAAAATCATTAATATTTTCTAAGAATAATTTACACAGTCTTTATCAAATAATTAAATTAGAGGAAATTAAAAATTTAGAATATGTTACTATTAAAAATAATGAAATTTGTAATAATGCATTAATAAAATATTTTTTAATATATAGACTTCAAAATATTAAATATTATAATGGAATTGATATAACTAATAAAGATATTATAATGAGTAAAAAAATTTTTGAACAATTTGATCAAACTATTAGTATTTGTGAAAAAGAAAATATCAAAAAAAAAAATACCTCTAACAATTTGAACAATAAAGAAAAAAATAAAGAGAATGGAGTTGTCAAAGATAATAAAAATTTCTTATTGGATATCAACAGATTTGATATAAATTTAAAATTTTTATCTTTTGTTAAAAAGAATTTATCAATAGCACTTGATGAGATAATTGATTTATAAAATTTTTTATTTAAATTTATGTAAATAATAAATAAAAATTATAAATAATTTTATGAATGACAAAATTAATTAAAAAAAGAGAATAAAAATTATATTATAAAATAAAAATGGAAAGAAATTATATAACAAGTATTTCTACTCCAGATATAAATATAACTCAAAACAAAAATTTATCATCTTTATTAATGAAACAAATAAAAAAAAATAAATTATTAAGTACTCAAAATTTTAATTTTAATTTAAATCATATTTTCCATCAAAATAGAGTCTCAATAAATGAATTTGATAAAACACAAAACAAACATAAAAAAACATTAGATAAACTTCAATTAGAATCAAAAAATTTTGCAACAATGTATTATAAATATAAAGATAGTATAAAAGATATAGATAATAATATAAGGAGAAAAAAATTAAGAACATTTAGTGATGATATAACTCAAAAAAAAGTAAATTTAATTGAAGATAATCACTTTAAAAAAAATATAAATGATATTAGAAATATATTTACTCCTTCTCCTTTATTATTAGAAGGAAATGAATTAGAAAGATATTATCAAAGTATTGAAAATATAAATGAGATTATTCCTGAGAAAGATAAAAATATAAAATATTCATATAAATTATTAAATTTATTAAATAATCAAAATAAATCAAATTATGCTATTAGGAAAGATTATAATAAAAAAAAAAAAAAAAAAAAAAAAAATAAAATAAAAAAAAAAATAAAAAAAAAAAAAAAAAAAAAATAATAATATTAAAATAAAAAAATAAAAAATTAATAAATTTTTCTTAACTCACATGGCAAAAGCAGTTTTACATTGTTTCGAAGATTATCAAAAAGCACGTATAA
>Ga0256407_10010487_pt1 | contig 13007 bp, 13 predicted proteins | sample RumenRJG_04DNA_FD_193489 | JGI IMG/M metagenome (GOLD analysis project Ga0256407, IMG submission 193489) | Bovine rumen microbial communities from Lethbridge, Alberta, Canada - RJG_04 | ecosystem: Host-associated > Mammals > Digestive system > Stomach > Rumen | place: Canada: Alberta... | reverse complement strand
CTCGTTGTCCAGCGAGCGGAGGAAGACAAAATACTTGCGCCCTATCTGCATCGTGCCATAGTAGGTTTTCTCATCACCGCCGCCGCGCAAGATGTCCTGTGACTGAATATAGACATCAATCGTTCTATCGGGCTGCGGGTCGAGGGCAATGGCATAAACATAGTTGTTACCATCGGTGTCGCACATCGTGCGCATCAGCGCGGTCAGTGCCTCGACAAACCGAGCGTCAGCCTTCTTGCCGAACTTCATCTGCCGCAATTCCAACTCGATGGTCTTGTCGGGCATCAACGACCGCTCGGCCTCGGTGAGTTGCACCACCAGTGGCACCTCGCGTTTGTCGCCGGCCTGCAAACTCAGCACGCTCAGCAACATCATCGCAATTGTCATTAATTTCTTCATCTCATTTCTTGTTTAGCTCTAGAGACTCTAGATGCAAACCCCATGCCAGCATTATGAATTATGAATTATGAATTAAGTTCAGTATCCCAGCTCCTCGCCCACCAGCACCACGACATGGCGGTTGGCACCGTTGCTGTTGCGCAGCAGGTGGATGTAGTTGCAGATGCACTGAGGCGAGTTGCAGTTGTGGCAGGCACCATCCACTTGACAGGGAGTCTGGATGTCGAAGCGAGTGGCATTGGTGGGTGCGGCGGTCGAGCGGGCGCGTTTGACGGCTGCATCAACATCCTGCGCAACCTTGTTCATTCCCACCACATGGATCACCCGTTTAGGCCCCCAGGTGATGGCAGCAACACGGTTGCCGTTGCCGTCGATGTTGACCAGCACACCATCCTCGCTGATGGCGTTGGCCGAGGTCAAGAACACATCGCAACCAAAGGCCTCGCGATACAATGCCTCAATCTCCTCGCGGTCGGTCAGGCCCTCGCGGTCGAGCAGCATCAGTGATGGCCGACGGCGCAAACTGTCAATCAGACCCATGTCGCGGATGGTCATCGAGCCGCCCCAGCTCACCGAACTGCCGTCGGCTATCAGGGTGTTGATCAACTCTATCGCCTCCAAGCGGGTGGGGCAGTAGTGGGCTTCAAAGTGCCGGCGTTGCAAGTTCTTGACCATCGTGGCACCCAGCCGGCTGTTTCTTGTCTCTCTTACGTCCATAGATGAATCTCTTGATTGTTTGAATAGGCAAATGTACAAATATTTTTCGAATGGACAAAAAAACAACCGCAATTTCACGATTGCGGTTGTTTGAGCCATGCAACTCCTGGCCATTTAGCCGAAGTTGTCGTAGTGTATACTCGACGGGTCGACACCCAGCGAGTCGAGCAGGTCGTTGACGGTTTTGCTCATCATCGCCGGACCGCACATGTAGTACTCGCAGTCCTCGGGTGCCTCGTGCTGGCCCAAGTAGGTGTCGCGCATCACCGGGGCGACAAAACCGGCGGTGTACTTCACACCTGCAGCGTCAGCGGCGGGGTCGGGACGGTCCAGAGCCAAGTGGAAGTGGAAGTTGGGAAACTCCTTCTCTATCTCCAGGAAGTCCTCAAGATAGAACACCTCGCTCAGCGAACGCGCACCATAGAAGTAGTGCATCTCGCGGTCACGCGTGTTGAGCGTGCGCGTCATGTGCATGATTTGGGCACGCAACGGAGCCATGCCGGCACCACCGCCCACCCAGATCATCTCCTTCTTGGAGTCGAAGATGGGATGGAAATCACCGTAGGGGCCACTCATGATGACCTTGTCGCCGGGCTTGAGCGTGAAGATGTAGCTCGAAGCGATGCCGGGCATCACGTCCTGGAAACCGCCGCCCTGATCTTTGGGCTTGAATGGCGGGGTGGCGATGCGCACCGTCAGCATGAACCGGTCGCCCTCGGCGGGGTAGTTGGCCATCGAGTAGGCGCGAATGGTAGGCTCGGTGTTGCGGCACTTGAGCGAGAACATGTTGTATTTTTCCCAAGTCTCGCGGTACTCGCCCAGCGACTCCTTGTCGATGTCCTTGTCGTAGTCCATCTCGTAGGTCGGGATGCGGATTTGAGCGTATGAGCCGGGGATGAAGTCCATGTGCTCGCCGGGGGGAAGGGCCACAATGAACTCCTTGATGAACGACGACACCAGGTTGTTGCTCACCACCGTGCACTCATACTCCTTGACGCTCAGCACCGAGTCGGGAACCTGAATCTGCAGGTTGTCCTTGACCTTGACCTGGCAGCCCAGGCGCCAATGGTCTTGCTGCTCCTTGCGCGAGAAGTGGACGGTCTCGGTCGGCAGAATCTCGCCGCCGCCCTCCACGACCTGAACTTTGCATTGGCCGCAGCTGCCCTTGCCGCCACAGGCGCTCGAGAGCATCACGCCCTGGCTCTGAAGCGTGCTCAGCAGCGACGAGCCGGTCTCGACCTCAAGCTCCTTGGTGCCACCATTGATGTTGATTTTCACTTTGCCGCTCGGCACCAGATAGTGGCGAGCCGTCAGCAGGATGACCACCAGCAGCAGCGTGATGACCAAGAAGATGGCTGCACTGGCGATGACTGTTGTTGAAATATCCAGTAGTAACATGCGTGTTATCCGAGTTTAATGCCCAGGAAGCTCATGAACGCAATGCCCATGAGTCCAGTAATGATGAATGTGATGCCCACGCCACGCAGCGGAGCGGGAATGTGGCTGTAGGCTATCTTCTCGCGGATGGCGGCAAGGCCTACGATGGCCAGCAACCAGCCGATGCCCGAACCTAGGCCATAGACCGTGGCCGTCCAAGCTGAGCCGAAGTCTTTCTGCTGCATGAACAGCGCACCACCCAGAATGGCGCAGTTAACGGCAATCAGCGGCAGGAAGATGCCCAGTGACGCATACAGCGACGGCGAAAACTTCTCAACGGCCATCTCTACGAGCTGCGTGCCACTGGCAATCACAGCGATAAACATAATCAGACCCAAGAAACTCAGGTCGACATCGGCCAGGCTGGGGCTGAGCCAGCTCAACGCGCCGGGCTGAAGCACATAGCGGTCCAGCAGATAGTTGATGGGCATCGTCACCACTAGCATGAAGGTCACGGCCACGCCCAGGCCCAGTGCCGTCTTGACGTTCTTGGACACAGCCAGGAACGAACACATGCCCAGGAAGTAGGCAAATATCATGTTGTCGATAAATATCGACTTGACAAACAAATTAAGTTCTTCCATAGTAATTATGAATTGTGCATTATGAATTGTGCATTATGCATTCTCTTGAAGCTCGGTGTTGCGAGCGCGATGCACCCAGATGATGCATGCCACGGTAATCAGCGCCATCGGAGGCAGAATCATCAGGCCGTTGTTCTCATAGCCGTGGTCATAGCACCACTGCGGAATCACCTGATAGCCCAGCAGCGTGCCACTGCCCAGCAGCTCGCGGAAGAAAGCCACAATCACCAGGATGATGGTGTAGCCCAAACCATTGCCGATACCGTCTAGGAACGACGGCCACGGACGGTTGTTCAGCGCAAATGCCTCAAGGCGGCCCATCAAGATGCAGTTGGTGATAATCAGGCCGATGAACACCGACAGCTGCTTGCTCACCTCGTAGTTGTAGGCGATGAGCACCTGCTGAACGATAATCACAAGTGCGGCAACAACCACCAGCTGAACGATGATGCGGATGGTGGTCGGGATGGTGTTGCGAATCAGCGAAATAATCACGTTGCTGAAGGCCAGCACCGCAATGACCGAGATGCCCATCACGATGGCGGGCTCAAGGCTCACGGTCACAGCTAGCGTCGAGCAGATGCCCAAGATCTGCACCAGCACGGGGTTGTCCTTCGACAGCGGATTGAACAGGGCTTCTTTATTCTTTTTGTTCAACATTGTCTTAGCGATTTATTCGGTTACACTTTGCAGTTTCTTGAAGAAGGGGTCGTAGGCCTTCAGGCACTGGTGCATCATCGACGATACACCACGGCTGGTGATGGTGGCACCACTGATGGCATCGACATAGTCGCTGCCGTCGGTCGGCTTCTGGCCCTTCTTCATCACACTCACGTTCTTGAACTCACCACCTTTATACAGCTGCTTGTCGACAAACTGCTGCTGGAAGGCGTCCTCGGTGATGCGAGCGCCCAGACCCGGTGTCTCGCTCTCGTGCGAGAAGTCGGCGCCATAGATGCTGTTGCCATCGGCATTCACGGCAACATAACCCCAAATCGGGCCCCACAAACCGGCACCGTAGACGGGGATGACATACTTCACACTGCCATCGTCCAAGGTGCACTTCAACACCGGCAACTGACGCTCGGCCTCGGCCTGCTTCATGTTCTTCTTCATGTCGACCGTGAAGGCGCAGTTCTTTGCCGAATCAACCACGTTGCCATTGTGGTCGACTAGCAAATCCTGGGTGACATATTTCTCGTAGGTGGCAGGAATCTCGTCGTCGCTCGCGGCTGTGATGTGCAGCGCACTCAATATTTGGCTGCGCGTGTCGTTGGCGATGTTCTCGTCCTGTTTGGGTTTGAGGCTCATGTAGATGAGCGCCAGCACGGCACCCACCAGCACGACCATGATGGCCGAGTAGATGATCTGATAGGAATTACTGTTCTTGTTCATTGCTCTGGCCCTCCATTATTTAGCAGCGACGCGACTCAGGCGGCGCTTGATGTTGAACGAAACGACGCAGTGGTCAATCAACGGCGCAAATGCATTCATCAGCAGGATGGCGAGCATCGCGCCCTCGGGGTAGCCACCGTTGTAGACACGAATCAGGATGGCAAACACACCGATTAAGAAGCCGTAGACATACTGCCCGATGTGTGTGCGGGCACCGGTCACAGGGTCGGTGGCCATAAATACCGCCGCAAACGCAAAGCCGCCATAGCACAGCTGGCTCAACGGGTCGAGCAGCGATGCGGCGTAGGTCGGCGTGGCGAAGGCATGTACTAGCGCACTCATTGCCAGACCGCCAACAAACACCGAGCACATGATGCGCCACGACGCAACGCCGGTTAGCAACAGGATGGCAGCACCAATCAGGATGGCGACCATCGAAGTCTCGCCGGGCGAACCGGCTATCAGACCCATGAATGCGTCGCAAGTGCTGATGGGCTCGCCCACCACATTATTCAATTGCAGCGTGTCGCCAACATGGGTGGCTATCTGCCCCAGCGGGGTGGCACCGGTGAACGCGTCGCTCACAGTGCCGTCGCCCAGTCCGAATGCGGTGTCGGTCTTGACAAATGCCTTGTCGCCACTCATGTGCGACGGATAGGCGAAGAACAGGAAGGCACGCGTCACTAGGGCCACGTTGAAGATGTTCATGCCCGTGCCGCCAAACACTTCCTTGGCAAATATCACCGCAAATGCCGTGGCTACAGCCACCATCCACAGCGGGGTGTTGATGGGTACAATCAGGGGAATCAGGATGCCTGAAACCAGGAAACCCTCCTGAATCTCCTTGTGGTGAATCTGGGCACCAATAAACTCGATGCCCAGGCCCACGGCATAGCTTACTACGATGCAGGGTAGCATCGCAACCAGGCCATAGAAAAACATCGACCAGAACGAGACACCTGCCTGACCGATGGCCAGGTAGTGCTGATAGCCGATGTTGTACATGGCAAAAAGCAGGCACGGCAACAACGCCACCACAACGGTGATCATGGTGCGCTTCAGGTCGTTGCCGTCATGGATGTGCGCCCCCGACTGCGATGTCGTGTTGGGCGTGAACAAGAAAGTCTCCATGCCGTCGTAAACCGACTGCAACTTCTGCAGCCGGCCACCAGGCATGAACTGAGGCTTGACCTTGTCCATATATTTTCTTAAAGCTTTCATCGCTTGACTTTAACTTTAAACTATTAACTTTAAACTATTAACTATCAAGACATCTCGCTGTGCAGACGGTCCAGACCCTCACGCACGATGCGTTGCAACTCCAGCTTGCTTGTGCAGGCATACTCGGCTAGGGCAAAGTCTTCTGGCGCAATCTCATAGACTCCCAGCTGTTCCATCTTGTCGATGTCAAACGTGATGATGGCCTTAATCAAAAACTCGGCATAGATGTCCATCGGCAGCATGTCGTCATACTCGTCGGTGCGCACGATGGCACGCTCACCGCCCTTGACACGCGCGTCCATGCTCACCTCGCGCTTGCCTGCGAGCCAGCTGGTGAATGTGTGGTAGATGCTGAAGCGGCTCGGGCTCAATGATGCCCAGCCCATAAACTCGTCGGGTTTCGACAGCTCGGGGATGACGGTAACATGGCGATAGGGCGCACGCAGATAGTCATCGACACCAACACGATAACCGCTCAACGCGTTGCCGCTGATGATGCGGGTGTCGGCTGTGTTGGTGCCGCCGAGCAGACTGCTCAGCTGGCAGCCCATCGTCGCGCGCACATAGTGCGGCTTGGCAACGCACTCGCCCGTCACTGCCACTACTGTGTCATAGCTCACCGTGCCGGTGCTGAACAGGCGGCCGATGCGGGCCAGTGTCACGATGTCGAGCGTCCACACCACCTCGCCCTTGTTCACGGGCTTGACGTTGGCCAACTGCACACCGGCGTTGCCGGCAGGGTGCGGACCCTTGAAGGTGTTGACCACCGCACCGGGCACATCCAGCTCCTCGCCGGCCTTGAAACCCAGATAGACATCACCGTCGGTGAGACGCTTGAGCACTTCTACACCTTTTTTAAGATACTGCTTGTCATCGCCCAGCACAACGGCCAGGTCTGGAGCTAGTGGAGCCGAGTCAAAACCGGTGACAAAAATGTCGCGCGGGCGCACTTCGGGCGACGGCACGATGTCGTAGGGACGTTGACGCAGCATCGCCCACAGGCCTGACGCCAGCAGTACGCTCTGCACGTCGCCGCCGGTGTCATGCTTCACCGACTCAGCCTTGCCGTCCGGCTCGATGACGATGGCATCGATGTGGCGGCGCTGACCGCGCCGCACCTCCTTGACAACACCGCTCACGGGCGAGGTGACCTGGATTTGAGCATAGCTCTTGTCGTGAAACAGTGGCTCGCCAGCCGACACGTGGTCGCCCTCGCGTTTGTCCATGCGAGGAACTAGGCCCACAAAGTCATCGGGCACGATGGCATAGAGCGCGCTGTTCGCACTTGAGGCTATGGCTGGGTCGACAATGCGACCCTTGAGGTTCAGGTCATAACCTTTCTTTAGTCTAATGGTTGCCATTCAATTATGTTGTTTTTTTGTTCGTGTCTACGAAAGAATTTGCAAAGGTATGAAAAAAATCCAACACCAGGCCCATGTCAACTACACTTTCTCACATTATTTATTACTGCTTGTCGTTGTTTTTGGGTTATTAAGACTGACAGGTGAGTGCCAAAATGGCAAAAGCACAAAAAATGCTGAAAAAAATTGTCAAGAGTTTGCCGTTTTCAAATATTTGTAATACTTTTGCGTTAATTTTGTGAGCGAAATGGGCTTCTATAAGATTTTCAAGAACCATTTCTCTTCGCCAATGTTGTGTGTGACAACTAGATATGGCATCATGTCGACTTATGTCTTGTCGCACATCTTCATGGATGCAAACAAACATTAACGCTGTACAAAACAAACAACAAATAACTTTAATTAATTAATCATTTTTTAACAACTTAATTTTATCTTAAAATTATGGCTGAACAAACTAACATCCAGAAGCCTCAGGCTCCCGCGCCTAAGACTGCTCCCAAAAAGGAGGTCAGCAGCAACGTAGGCGGTATCAAGAGTGCATCCATCGTCATTCTTGTGTGCTTTATCCTCGCAGTGTGCATCTACTTGTTCGTCTTTGGTGCCGGTTCCAACTTCAAGGATGGTAACAACGCCAACGCTCCACTCAACCTGCTCGGTACTGTCTATAAGGGCGGTATCATCGTGCCTGTACTGTTGACCTGCTTGCTCACCGTGATTGTGCTCACCGTCGAGCGCTGGATCGCTCTGGCCAAGGCTAAGGGCAGCGGCAACATCACCAAGTTTGTTGAGAACGTGAAGGATGCTCTCCGTGCCAAGGACATCAACAAGGCTGAGGAGCTCTGCCGCAAGCAGAAAGGTACTGTCGGTGCTGTGGTTTATGCTACGCTCCAGAAGTACAAAGAGATGGACAAGGACACCGTTCTGGAGAAGGAGCAGAAGCTCACCAGCATCCAGCAGACCCTCGAGGAGGCTACCGCTCTCGAGATGCCCATGCTGCAGCAGAACCTCCCCATCGTGGCTACACTGACCACCCTCGGTACTCTGATCGGTCTTCTCGGTACTGTGCTCGGTATGATCAAGTCGTTCCAGGCTCTGGCTGCTTCGGGTGCTCCCGACTCGACCGAGCTCTCGACCGGTATCTCTGAGGCACTTGTGAACACCGCTTTCGGTATCGCAACCGCTGCTCTCGCTCTTATCGCTTACAACTTCTACACCAACAAGATCGATAACATGACATACGCTATCGATGAGCTTGGTTTCTCAATCGTTTCTACTTTCGCCGCTACTCACTAATCTGAGCGCCGAAGCACCTATTTTAATTAACAGAAACAATTAAACCCAACAAGTTGTAAGAAATATGGGAAAAGTCAAAATTAAGAAAAAAGAGACGCGTATCGACATGACCGCTATGTCGGACGTGACCGTCCTTTTGTTGACTTTCTTCATGTTGACTTCTACTTTCCTTCAGAAGGAACCCATCACCGTCATCACGCCACCCTCGGTCAGCGAGGAGAAGGTGCCCGACGCCAACCTGCTGTCGGTGCTCGTGAGCCCGGAGGGTAGGGTGTTCCTTGAGGTCCTGGGTAGCAAGGACTCGACCATGAAGAGCGAGACCGTGCGTGCCGACCTGCTGAAGAACATGGCTGCCGAATACAACAAGATGCATCCCAGCAACCCCGTCAAGTTTACGGCAAAGCAGATTGATGCATTCTCAAAGCAAAACGCTTTCGGCGTGCCCATGAACCAAATGGCTAAGTGGCTCGATATGCCGACCGACGAACGTGACAAAGCGCTCGAGAAGGCGGGTATCCCCATCAACATGAACGAAAATCCAGACACTCCTAACGAATTCCAAATGTGGATTCGTGCTGCCTACAACTCGATGAACGAAGAGTTGCAGCAGACTATGGTTAAAGGAAGAGGTATTGCAATCAAGGCCGACCAGACCACACCTTATAGCGTCGTCAACGTCGTCATGGACAACCTCCAGACGATGAAGATGAACAAGTTCAGTCTGATGACGGCTCTCAAAACTGAGGAGGAATAAGATATGGCAAAAACGAAAAGTCGTCAGAAAAAGTTCGATACCCGTATCGACTTCACTCCTATGGTGGACATGAACATGCTTCTGATCACCTTCTTCATGCTCTGTACAACGATGATCAAGAGCCAGACGCTCCAGATTGCGTTGCCCAGTAACGAGAAGGTCGACACGGAACAGCAGAACAAGGTCAAGCAGTCGGAGGCCGTCACCATCATCATCGATGGCAAGCTCGACGACAAGGGTCTTTCTAAGCCCGACGAGGGTCTGCTGTACTACTTCGACGGTATGCCCCCCTCGGGCGAGGAACTCAAGAACCTTGCCACGGCCAACCCGATGAAACAAGTCGAGTTTGGCAACAAGACCGGAGGCGCACTGCCCGCTGTTCGTGAGATTTTGCGTGAGCGCAACAAGGACGTCGTGGCCAAGATTGAGGCACTCAAGAAGGACTGGAAAGAAATGAAGTTCAGCCAGAATGAGGAGCAGAACGACTCAATCTATCAGGTCAAAGCGAAGCAGATTCGCAACGACTCGACGCTCAAACGCCCCGTTGTGATCATTAAGGCCACACCCAATGCAAGCTATGCTCACGTGGTGAGCGTGCTCGACGAGATGCAAATCAACAGCATCAGCCGTTATCAGATTGACCGCATCAACCAGGTTGACTCGGCCATGATGATCTTGCTGCAGGGCGAGAATGTGGCGAAGTAATGTGTGATGAAGGTTTATATGTTTAACAATCTAATGCATTAAGATTATGGGAAAAGATGTAGATCTTTCATCGCGTGAATGGTGCGACCTTGTGTTTGAGGGCAAGAATAAGGACTTCGGTGCTTATGAAATGCGAACCACCTCGACCAAGCGTCACAACAAAGCCGTGCTATATACCATCATCGGTGCCATCCTTGTCGTGGCTGCAGCAGTGTCGATTGCCAAGGTCCAGGAGTATCTGGCCGAGCGTCGACTCGCCGAGATGGCTGAACAAGAAGAGGTGCTCATCGACATGGAGCAGAATGAGGAACCCGAAGAGGAGGAACAGCAGAAGCTGGAGCAGCCCAAACCTGAGGTGCTGCCCGAGGAAGTGCTGAACACCGTCAAGGTGACCGAGTTGCGCATCGTCGAGGATGAGAAAGTCAAGGCTGAGGACGAGATCAAGACTCAGGACGAGCTGAAGGAGACCACCACAGCTTTCGGACAGAAGGATAATGACAAGGGTACCGAAGACCGTAACGTGACACGAACCCTCAAGGATGAGGTCGTCGTCGAGAAGAAGGTCGAGGTCAAAGAGGAGAAGAAGCCCGAAGAGATCTTCAGGTCGGTTGAGCAGCCGCCCGCATTCCCCGGTGGTGATGCCGCACTGATGAAGTATCTGAGCTCGCACATCCAGTATCCGACCATGGCTCAGGAGAACAACATCCAGGGTAAGGTTGTAGTGCAGTTCGTCGTCGAGAAGGACGGACACGTCGGTGACGTGAAGGTTGTCCGCTCGGTTGACAAAGACCTGGACCGTGAGGCTGTGCGCGTCTGTAAGTCGCTGCCCAAGTTCACTCCTGGACGTCAGAATGGACAGGCCGTGCGCGTGTGGTACACGCTGCCGGTCAACTTCAAGCTGCAAGGTACCAACTAATCACTTTGGTTCCGTCAATCAAAATGCCGCCGAGCAATCTGCTCGACGGCATTTTTTGTTGAAAAAATACTAAAACTTCTGCTTTTATTTTGATGAGAAAGCAATTTGTACTAACTTTGTGAGTTGAATTGTTATCTCACTAACGAACAATGAAGAAATTCTCACGACTGCTCACACTGGCCGCCATTGTGGCCATGACAGTGGCATGCAACCCGGATAAGGCCACCAATACCAGCACCAGTGGCATTGCCAAAATCAGTTGCGACGAGAGCTTCCGCAACATCATGGACCAGGAGGTCGAGGTGTTCGAGTACAGCTATCCCGACGCGAGCATCATGGTCAACTATACTGACGAGGCATCGGCACTCGACTCGCTCATGAAGCGGCAAGTGGACCTCATCGTCACATCGCGTGACCTCACCGAACAGCAGCGAGATGTCCTGCAGAAGCAGGGTAGGGCGCACCGAGCGCGCAAGATTGCAGTCGACGCCATTGCAGTCATTGTCAATACAGCCAACGACATCGATGAACTCTCAATGGCCGAGCTCAAAGAGGTGTTCACAGGCAAGTCGCGCAAGTGGGGAGACCTCTTCCCGACAACGCTCAAGCGCGACTCCATCAAGATTGTGCTGGACCAGTCGGGGTCGGGTATCGTCCACTACCTTAAAGAGAAATTCACCGACGGACGCGACTTCGGAAACACCATCAGTGTCTATGCGCAGAACTCGAGTGAGGACGTTTTCAAGACTGTGATGGGCAACAAGAACGCCATCGGCTTTGTCGGAGTGAGTTGGATTACCGCCGACATGAAGGCCACTGAGAAAACTCTGGAACAGCGGGTCGATGAGCTCAAAAACAAGAATGAGGTCAGCGTCATCGACTTTACCGACCGCATCAAGGTGCTGGCCATCCGCGCCGATGACCAAATCACGGCTCGCAAGCCCTATCAAGCCTATATCAACACCGGTGAATACCCGCTCTTCAGAACCATCTGGGCCATTGACGCCAGTGCGGGAGGAACGCTCGACCATGGGTTCTTTTCATTCCTGACCGGGGTTATCGGGCAGAAGATTATCCTGCAGACTGGCATCCTGCCGGCCGCTGAGCCCGTGCGATATGTCGAGGCGGTGAAGTGATGCCAAATTTTCGTCATCGTTTGCAAAGTGATGTTAATTCGGGTGTCTCGCTTGATTTTTGTCGCCATTTTAACACTTTTGGCACGTCGATTGCAATTGTGATGGCAAAACAACGATTTTAATTAATAACACTATAAAAACTACACTACAATGAAAGCAAGATTCTTTATCGCAGGTCTCCTCCTCGCAGGAGCGGCCATCGTCAGCTCGGCACAGGGCTACAAAGATGGCATCGAGTACTACAAGGTAGACCAGCTGGACAACGCCAAGGAACTGCTCGAGCGCAACCTGAACGCTGCCAGCACCGACAAGAGCGAGGCGTTCTACTACCTGGGCCAAATCGCGCTCAAGCAAGGGAAACTCGCCGAGGCCAAGGACTACTTTGACAAGGGGCTCGCAGCCAACGCCAATAACCCTTACAACCTCGTTGGTCAGGCTGCACTTGAACTCAAGAAGGGGGCTAAAGCCAAGGATTTACTCGACCAGGCACGCAAGATGCGCAAGAAAGACCCCAAGCTGGAGATTGAGATTGCTCGCGCCTACTATGCGGCAAATCCCACCACCTACGCCAAGGACATCGAGAAGTGCATCAAGAATGCCCAGAAGTGGAACATGACCGACCCCGACAGCCACATCTTCTCGGGTGACATGAAGGCCGACCAGCGCAACTGGGGCGAAGCCGCAGCACTCTATGAGATGGCGTTCACCAACGACCCGGACAACGTCGAGGCTTACGTCAAGTATGCCAACACCTACTTCAACGTCAACCCCGCCATGGCCATCGAGCGACTGGAGGAACTCAATGTCAAGGCTCCCAACCAGGCACTGGTGCAGCGTCAGCTGGCCGAGAAGTACTACAGCGACAACCAGGGCACCAAGGCTGCTGAGAAGTATGGTGAGTATATCCAGAACCCCAACCACTTTGCACAGGACGAGGTGCGCTATGTGCAGCTCCTGTTCTTCGGCGAGAAGTATCAGCAGAGCTATGACCTGGCAACAAGCCTCATCGGCAAGCTCAACCCCAACGACGAGAAGGTCTTCTATATGCGCCGCATGCAGCTCTACAACCTCGACATGCTCGAGAAG
>Ga0256407_10010485_pt1 | contig 13009 bp, 7 predicted proteins | sample RumenRJG_04DNA_FD_193489 | JGI IMG/M metagenome (GOLD analysis project Ga0256407, IMG submission 193489) | Bovine rumen microbial communities from Lethbridge, Alberta, Canada - RJG_04 | ecosystem: Host-associated > Mammals > Digestive system > Stomach > Rumen | place: Canada: Alberta | collected... | reverse complement strand
AAAAACGGCGTCTTCCACAACGCGTTTGTCAAGTTCGGCGTCGAGTTTTGATCCACGCTTCAGTGCGTTCAAGTAAAGTCAGAAGATGCTCTGGCGGGTGTGGGTGGTGAGGAGTTCCAGGGCTTTCATGCCCATGACCGAGTTGCCCTTGGAGTTGAGGCGCGGGCTCCACACAGCCACTGAATACCGACCGGGGAAGACGGCTGCGATGCCGCCGCCCACGCCACTCTTGCCCGGCAGACCCACCAGATAGGAGAACTCGCCTGCCTCGTCATAGAATCCGCACGTCTGCATGATGGCGTTCATGCGCTTGACCTGCGACGAGGTCAGCGAGAAGCCGGCGTGATCGAAGGGGTCGCGGTGGTTGGCAAATGCCAGGAAAGCGTGTGCCAGTTGCCGGCACGACATCTCGATGGAACACATCATGAAGTAGAAGCGCAGCACACGGTCGATGTCGCCGTGGATGTTGCTGTGATACTTGAGTAAGTTGGCGATGGCCGTGTTCAGGTAGGCCACACTGTGCTCCGAGCGCGCGACCTCGAAGTTGTAGTCGATGTTGGGGCTGCCGCTCAGTTGCCTGACGAAGTTGATGAATGCCTGCTCGGGGTTGTTCAGTCGCTCAACCAGGATGTCGGCCATGACGATGGCACCGGCGTTGATAAACGGGTTGCGGGGCTTGCCGTGCTCCAGTTCCAGTTGGATGAGCGAGTTAAATGCTGTGCCGCTGGGCTCCTTGCCCATGCGCAGCCACAGGTCATCGCCCTCCAGGCTCAGCGACATGGCCAGGGCGAAGACCTTGGTGATGCTCTGTAACGAAAAGGGTACATCCGAGTCGCCCAGGGCATGCTCGGTGCCGTCCAATGTGTTGATGCAGATGCCCCACTGGTCGGGGTTGACCGCCGCCAGTGCAGGGATATAGTCGGCTTGATGACCCACTTGGGCCAGTGGCTGCAGGTCTTGCTGAATGCTTTGCAGTATGTGTTGATAATCCATGTCGGTGTTTGGTTTTTCTTGTTGATGGTGCAAAGGTAATGCTTTTTTGCTAGTCAAGGGGTGATTGTGCAACAAATTTGTGTGTAGTAACACAAATGACCGAAAAAATCACTTACAACTTATTGGTAAGCATTAAATTATCAAAAAAATCACGAAGGAATGTAATATTTCTTAAATTATTAGTCTTGTCTTTGTGTAAAATTGATGCCCTTGTCATTCGGCATCAGTTTATGTGTTTATTTCTAACTCTATAAATGACCTAACAATGAAATAAACCTTACGCTTACTGGCTGTGTTTGTCATGCTCATGACAAGCAATGCGCTGGCTTGGGCGGTCAACCCGTTCTCGGGAGCGATTGACACCCTGGGCGACAGCGACCAACCCGTCAAGTACTACGACTTGCAGGGCCGCCAGATTACCGATCCGTCGACCGCCACTGGCGTTATCATCGTCAAGCGTACTGACGGCACGGCTACCAAGGTGCTCAAGCGATAACGCTCTTGTCAGGAGGTGTGCCGGTGTTTGGCATGCCTCCTGAGTTGCAACATCAACAGCATTATGCGAAGCAATTGTTGGATTTGCTTCGCATAATTTTTGTCATGATTGATGCTCGTTGTGGGAGTTCTATGGGGTGGAAAATGTTTGTCGGTGAGTAAATTCTCAATTGCTGGTTGTCAATTTTCAATTAATTATAGTATCTTTGCGGTTGGTTTAGAAATAACCCACTTCGATAAAACAATGTAAAATCGTCATACTGAAATGCTTACACTACAATTCATTAATGAGAATCCCGAGCATGTGATTGAGCGTCTGGCCGTCAAGCACTTTGACGGACGTGAGCCCATCATGCGCGTGGTCGAACTCGACAAGCAGCGCCGTGCGGCACAGAAGCAGCGCGACGACAATGCCGCTGTACTCAACAAGATGGCCAGCCAGATTGGCGCTCTGATGAAGCAGGGCCAGCGCGATGAGGCCGAGAAAGTCAAGGCCGAGGTCGCTGCCCTCAAGGCTGCCAACAAGGAGATTGACGACCGCATGACCGCCGCTCAGGACGAGATTACCGAGATATTGCTCTCGGTGCCTAACGTGCCCTACGAGGGCGTGCCCGAGGGGCGTACCGCCGAGGACAACGTCGTGGAGCGCACCGGCGGCCCCATGCCGCAACTGCCCGAGGGTGCCATGCCCCACTGGGATTTGGCCAAGAAATATAACCTCATCGACTTTGACCTGGGCGTGAAGATTACTGGCGCCGGATTCCCCGTCTACATCGGCAAGGGTGCCCGCCTGCAGCGTGCGCTCATTCAGTTCTTCCTCGACGAGGCTGGCAAGGCTGGTTACACCGAGATTCAGCCGCCCTATGTGGTCAACGAGGACTCGGGCTACGGCACAGGTCAATTGCCCGACAAGGAGGGGCAGATGTACCACTGTCAGGTCGACAACTTCTACCTCATTCCCACCGCCGAGGTGCCTGTGACCAACATGTATCGCGATGTCATCATTCCGCAGGACCAACTGCCCAAGATGAACTGCGCCTACTCGGCTTGCTTCCGTCGCGAGGCCGGCAGCTACGGCAAGGACGTGCGCGGACTCAACCGTCTGCACCAGTTCGACAAGGTCGAGATTGTGCGCATCGAGCGTCCTGAGGACTCCTATGCTGCCCTTGAGCAGATGAAGGATCATGTGCAAGGCTTGCTCGAGAAACTCGAACTGCCGTGGCACATTTTGCGTCTGTGTGGCGGTGACATGAGCTTCACCAGTGCCATCACCTTCGACTTTGAGGTGTGGAGTGCAGCCCAGGAGCGCTGGCTCGAGGTGAGTTCGGTGAGCAACTTCGAGACCTATCAGGCCAACCGCCTGAAGTGCCGCTATCGTGGCGATGACAAGAAGACCCACCTGTGCCACACGCTCAACGGCTCGGCACTGGCTCTGCCGCGCATCGTGGCGGCTCTGCTCGAGAATCACCAGACGCCCGAAGGCATCCGCATCCCCAAGGCGTTGCAGCCCTACACCGGCTTCGACATCATCGACTAGTTTCCCTAGGGTTAAAGATTAAGGGTTAGGGGTTAAGGAAACTTCGCTGCAACCAAATTGGATGCCGAAGCACAACCTTAACCCCTAACCCTTCAACCCTAACCCCTAACCCCTAACCCTTCAACCCTAACCCTTACTCAGGATAGATGAGATAGGGCGCGCGCTGCTGGCAGAAGCGGGCCACATCGTCGGCCCAGGTGGCCTTGATCTCGGCGGCCGACATGCCCCGGGCAATCATGTCGCGGATGTCGCTGCGGCCCATGAGCTTGTCGAAGAAGTTGCTCTTGAGGTAGAACTGCTTGCCCTGCGCCGTGAGGTCGCGATAGGCATCGATGACATATTCCAGGTTGATGCCCTGGGCGATGGCAGCCTCGGCGTCCATCGTGTGCAGGTCCACGCCGTGACACAGGTGGTCGAGTTGCGGCGGATTCTTGGCTCCGGCACGGCTGCGTGGTGTGAAGTCAAACTTGCGCCCCGTCATGTCGGGGTGACCATAGACCTGGAACGGCCAGTCGGTGCCGCGTCCCAGGCTCACCGTGGTGCCCTCGAAGTAGCACGTCGACGGGTACAGATAGATCGAGAGCATGTTGGGCAGATTGGGCGATGGAGCGATGGGCAGCGCATAGCGTGTGTGGCGCGTGTAGCCCGTGCAGGGGATGACCGTGAGGTTGATCTTCTTGCCCTCCTTGAGCCAACCCTCGCCGTTGACCATCTGCGCCAGCTCACCCATCGTCATGCCATAGACGGTGGGGATGGGCAGGCGGCCCACACCGCTCTTGAGACGCATGTCCAGGATGGGACCGTCCACGGTCATGATGTTGGGGTTGGGACGGTCAAACACGACGAACTCCTTGCCGTAGGTGGCGGCGGCGTCCATCAGGTTGACCATGGTGACATAGTAGGTGTAGAAGCGCAGGCCCACGTCCTGAATGTCGACCACGATCACGTCAAACTTGGCCATGGTCTCGGCACTGGGCATGGGGCTCTTGCCGTCGTAGAGCGACGCGATGGGTATGCCGGTCTTCTCGTCGACGCTGCTCGACACGTGCTCGCCGGCGTCGGCTGTGCCGCGGAACCCGTGTTCGGGCGAGAAGATGGTGGTCACCTGCAAGCCCTTCTCCAGCATGATGTCCAGCACATGGCGGTCGCCCACCATGCCCGTCTGGTTGCTCAGCAGGGCGATGCGCTTGCCTTGCAGCAGGGGCACATAGCGCTCTGTACGGGCTGCGCCCACCACGACTGGGCTCTCGTCCTGTGCGACCTGCGTTGTGGCCGTGGAGGTCGTTTTTGGGGCATTTGGCGGCATTTGTTGCGTGTTGCGTGCCGTGCAGGCACAGGCGGTTGCTGCCACGGCGAGGACAGCCACTGCCAACTGGGATAATAGTCTAAATTTCTTCATTGTCATCAGATGTTAGTTTTTCTGTTTGCAAAGGTAGCAATTTTTAATTAAGAATTAACAATTCACAATTAAGAATTTGCTCCACGCCCTTTTTATCTCCCGCAGATCCCGCAGATTGGTGTCTCACGCAGATTCCGCGGTTTCTTTTTGGCATGCAGATTAAGCAGATTTTTTCAGATAGGCTATCTCGCGGATTTCCGGTCCATAGATTACACTGATTAAACGGATTATTCTTTCTTGTTCGGCGGGATTTTGATTCTGTTAAATCTGCGGGATCTGCGTGAGATAAAGAATCTGCGGGATAGGCATATCTGTATAATCTGCATGATCTGCATGCCTAAAAAAAGAATCTGCGGGAGAAAAACGAGACTGGCCGCATTTCACAATGCAGCCAGCCTCTAGATGATTAAAACTATTACTATTTACTCTGATTAATGTCGCATTATTTCACCACCTTGGTGGTCGACATCGACCCGTCGCTGTAGCGGGTGATAACCATGTTCACGCCACTGAACGGACGGCTCGACTGCTGTCCCAGCGGGTTGACGTATGTCACACTCACCACCTCGCGGTTCAGGTCAGCCTTCACACCACTGATGCCCGTGATGATATTGCTACCATTGCTAGTGATTGAGAAGGTCGTCTCACCTTCAGCCACATAGTAGTCGTAGTCGTACGCTGACTTCTGTTCAGCCTCAGCACGGCGCGGTGCATTAGAAGAACTAGGCAACTCAGTCACTGTTATGACACCAGCATTTGCTCCATCAACTGTGCTGACTTCGTAATTTGTCAACGTCAACTGATATGTCTTACCAGCCTTGGCCTTGAAGCAGTTCCCGCCATTGTAGTAGTACTTAAGTTGAACATTTGAGGCAGGAACATCCTTCTGTGCTTCTTCAGGTTGAATGCGATTGCTTGCAATCTGATTCCAATCGTTAGGATCAGAAGACAATTTGTTGGTTAAACTAAAGTAGCCATAACCATCACCTGCATCATTTGGTGTAAATGTGCCTACATAAGATCTACCGTCACGGCAAACCAACGTAGCCAGTGCTTTATTGGGAAGCCACTTAGCATTCTCCTGTCCCTCTTGCTTCGGTTCGTTACCAATCACATAGAGTTCATCAAACTTATTAATTAGTGGATTGCTCTCCTTGGTGAAATACGCGCGGACCTTAAATGATGCGTCCAAAGTATAGAAGTCAGTGAGCAGAGCATCGGTTGTTAGGCGCTTAGCACCAAAGGTGGCACGCTTCTCATAGCGGATAGCTGCCTCTTGATCAGGTCCGTAGACCCACTCTCCGTCATCATGAGCAAACACAGAGCCGCCACCCGTTCCGTCAGGATTTGTCGGTTTGCCAATCTTAGTTGAACGTTCACCAAGAATATGTTTGCGTTCCATGAAATATTGTGCACCCATCAATTTATTGGGATCACCAGACATATCCAGCGGGTCGCCGAAGTTCATGTCCTCGTACATGTACCAATCTGTGCTGGGGTTGCCATCTTGATCAACTGGGATACGGACTTTGCGAGTTTCAAGTTGCTCACCAAGATCATCCTTATTAACCTTGCGCCAAGCGCGCACCTTGTAGAGCTTGTATCCCTCAGGTACACCCAGTGCCTCAAAATTCAGGTAGATGTTGTAGTAACTGTACCACACACCATTATCATCCTGCCATTTGTGTTCGCTCATCAGCGAGTAATCTTCAATAACCTCTTGAGTGTCTGGATCAATTTCAGGCTCCTTTGGCTCTTTTACACTCACCTTCAGTTTGCCCACAGCTGTGTTCTGCAGCGGGCCACCATAGGTGTTGTAGTCCATGCGCTTGATACTATTGCTATCGTCATGCGAAGCATAACCCTTCGAGAAGAGTTCGATTACAGGGGCATAGGTATAGGCTCCAGCCTCAGAACTCATTGTCGGATATTTGTCAACAAACGTAGCCCAGTTAGTAGGATTCGCGGTGTTTACTGCAACATTGCTACCCGAATCATAATAGCTCGTACCAATCTCGTTCATTGAGACAGAGTAGTAGTCACCTTGATTGCCTGCGATGCCGGTGGGAGGAACGTCTTCTTCTTCCTCGTCGTTCTGGCCAACCTTGTCAAGGATATAACGGGTATCACCTTCGTCCCAGCGATATGCATCATAACGCAAGAGGTTTGTCTTACTGTTCAACCTCACTTGTTCTTGGAACTCTACCACATCGGCAGGCGCATACTCATCGTCACACTGCGTGTCATTCAACACCTGGTCGAGTGTTAGAGGCTTACTCATCTTGGTGTCTGTCTTATGGACATTCACTGTGAAGTTATTGCTGTGCGCATGGGTGCTGTTAGTTCCATCGATGTTGCCAGGAGTCTCAAATACCACCTCATAGACATACTGTCCAGCATGTCCGTTCTCCGAGACATCCACCACGAAGTTATCCCAAATGATGAAGTTGAAGTTGGCATATTCGACACCATTCACAGTCTCCCTATCGATTTCTGCAGTAACAACTTTGTTGGCATGATACCCTGCGCCACGACCGTCGGGCTCGCTTTCTCCTCGGGGATACATTGTCTCAGGGCTTTGGAAATCTTCGTTAATAGAAATTTTAATTATATCGCCCTCCTGGACAGTTGCAGTAGCCACAGCATCGGTGTGAGCAACCGTGTTCTCGCCCACGCGCTCGTTCCACTTGCGATTGATTGTGAACGTAGTTCCGTTAGGGATATAACTGCTGCGGACGCTGTTGTCGTTGCTCTTGACCTCAATCTTGTTGCTGTAGCAGTTGTTCACCTCTTGTGGCTCGAAGCGGCTGTAATAGGTTGCACTAGTGACATGCAGAATCTCGGTGGCATCAGTGCCCGGGATGAAGAAACTCTCCTCATTAGACATCTGCAGTGACAAGAAGTGGTCGGCATCCTGTCCACGGACAGCGAATGTCACTGTCTGACCCGAGGTCTGCTGATCAATATAGACATTCTCGTATTCGTGTGCTGAAGTAGCGCCCATGGTCAAGACGACAGGCACCTTGTTGGCCTCACCGACAGGATTGCCGTCCTTGTCGGTGTATTCGCCCTTGTCATTGCGATAGTAAACTGGCACATAAGTCTGGTCTCCGAAGTCATCGGTAACCACCTGGTAGAGTTGGTACTCTTGCTGGTCACTCGGCAGGAAGTCATCCATGTTGCTCTTCCATGTCAGTTTCAGTTTATAGAGTTTCTTGTTATCAACCTTTGCACCCGTTACAGGATCTTGTTTGATGACATAGATACCCATTGTAGGCTGATGGTCGGGATGATATTTAAAGTAATCCTGAGTTTTGTATGATGTACCAGAGATGGTCAATCCGTTAAAACCACGATTAGGATGATTCATCATGCGATAGTCAGGCACAAAGAACACCATGTCACGCACGTCGGCACAGTCGGCTGCTTCTGAATCTTCGCCATACATCATAAAGTGGTGACCATTCGACACGAACGGTACATTGGGACAATCGTGATCGACACCAAACGAAGACATTTGAGTTACTAACAGATTATACACATCCGACTTTGCTTCGGTTCCGTCAGCAATCACGGGACTGAATTGCTCAAACATGTGGCCCAAGAAGAAATATCTGTTGATAGCAGGATCAACATATTTATCATAGTTATTAGATCTATAAATATAGCAAGGTTCTCGATAGAAGTCAAGAGCTGAAGTAGTTTCAAACATCACACTTCTCATCCACTGCAATTGTCCTTTAGCAATCAGATAGAACTTGTTCATCTTGTCGCAATCAATCTTAAACAGTGTTCCAGAAGATTTGTCGCTAGTACTACCAGTGCGCTTCGCTTCAGTTACAACACGTGCTGATTTAATGGTTTTAGCAACATATTCTCTGAGTTGCTCATAGCCACTTTGTGCCACAATTTCAATAAAGTTAGGATTAAAGTCGTCGACCATCTCGAGCAGCAACAAGGTCACACCCTCTTGGTTAGGCCTATACTGCTCGGGGTCCATGTTCCAATAATAATAATTATTAGAAGTTTGTCTGTTACTTACTGTTCCAGGTATGTTCCATCCATAAGTGTCATCATAACGTGCACTGTTGTTTCCAGTTCTGACAATAGTGCCAGCACCCGTATACTGGACATTGTAGTTTGCAACATTGTTTGTCTCAAGATTGCCATCTTGGTCATAGCCACGATAGTAATTGCCAGGAATATTCTTATCCATATAGACCTTGCGCAACATGGCAATAATCTGGTCGGGGTCGGTAGCAATCTGATCCAGTGTAGATTTTTTCTGTTGAGACTCATTAACATTGATGGGCCAAGAGTACTCAATGCCTGCAAAGAAAGCCGAGTCGCGGGTAGCGATTTCACCATTTATGTTGAATACACCCGTCAACGGAACACGGGTCACGTGTCCATCCACGTCGATCACTAATGTGCCCGTATAACTGGCTGCATTCGTTGGATTGAACGTCACAGGCACAGTGACAGTTCCATCATTGCCATTAACAGTGACAGTTGTGTTGGCAATGCTGAATGGCCCGTTCTCGGGTGATATACTCAGATTTGCCGTCACTGCATTAGCATTAATGTTAGTCAAGGTTACATTTTTTGTTTGGCTAGAAGTCACTTGACCGAAAGCAAGAGGACTGGGGGCAGCCTGCAAGGGCACGGTAGTGACACCTTTACCTCTCAAGGTCACGGTGTGTTCGTTGCTGTTTATGTGGCCCTCTGAGTCAGTATATGTGTCATATTTGATTTTAAAAGAACTAGAGTAGGATTCCTCATCAGTTGGTTTGAAAGTGACCGTGTACTCACGTTCAGCACCAGGGATCAACTCTCCTGTAGTTCCAGTGATCTCAAAAGCAGACTCTCTCTCTCTGGGCTGTGTGAATGTCGGTGTAATAGACAGAATTCCAGTACTAGTAACTTTGACAGTAGCCGTATAGGTGCCACCGACAAGCACCTCACCGAAGTCCACGGTAGTCGGTGTGACATTAGCATCACGAGCGGCTACACCTTTGCCTTGAAGGTAGACGCGATACGTTGTCAAATGTGATGTGATGACTAGATTAGAAGTCATGGTTCCAGCCGTGGTACCTGGCTTAAATACAATAGGAATGGTAACAGAACCACCTGCTGGTATTGTGGTGGCAGTTACATTGGTGCTGAACTTGTCCTTAAATGTACCTGTAAATTCCAATGACAGGTCAACGTCATTAGAATAGTTGTTTGTTATCGTGACAGACTTGGCAGCAGCGTCTCCACATGTGACAGTTCCAAAGTCTAGATTCTCTGTGCTTATTTGATGGTTGGAAGGCACTAAGCCGAATGAGACAGTCGGCAAAAACTCTTGACGGCTGTATTGCATTGCACCGGAAAAAAATCCCGATTGATAATATCCGTTAATCGATTGTTGGGTACTTGTGCTAATGCCACTGAATTTAGTATCGCCACTGGTACCACTGGTTGTAACAGTCACATCAACCAACAAGTTTCCTCCATTGTAAGTGAAAGGTGAATCAAATTTGACGGTGAAAGTTTTATCACCTTTCTTGGGAGTGACAGTTCCAGATACTGCTGTTCCAGAGAAAGATTTAGTAGTATTGCTCGTAAAAGAATTTGCGTCACATTCTCCTAGTTGAATGGTCAATTGCCCAGAAGTCCCGTTAGTATTACCAAATTGAATGCCATCGGGAGCGTAAAACGTCAAAGATTGGATTTTATCTCCAACCAGAAGATTAGCCAGCATGTCAGCAGGGTAAATCATCTGCCCCTTTGTTCTGCGATTATAATACGTTTGACCATTATTGTCATAATAATAACCATAGATTGGAACAGAATTATTTGTCTCATTACCCTCTGCTACTGTGACATCTGCTATCACAGGTGCTTTTTGTGGGCCACGATTGACTTTGGCATGGTTTCTGGGGGAGCAATCCAAATCCAATGCCTTAACAAACACTTCGGGCTGAGTAGACTCATCTTGCGCTGATGAGATTTTCTCAACCTGCACAGGCTGAGTAGTTTTCTCAACCTTTTCTGGCTGCCCTTGGGCCATGGCTATAGCGGGCCAGGCTAGGGCTGCTAGCAGCAGTAATTTGATTGATTTTTTCATTGTTGTAATAGTATTTTAATGATTTGTATAGTTTGTTTACTAGTTGAAAAGTAGAAGGGAGTCGTTGTGGTCGCGGCTTTTGCGGCCTGGTGACTGTGGGAACAGGGACAGTTTCAATCGTTGGTGAAATGCTGTGGCACAGCGTTATGCCGCAATCGAGAACACCATAATGTAAGTTGAGATTATTTGTAATAATAGTCGTTTTAATCTCATGATAGATGCCAATAACGAAATCTATCAAATGCAAAGATATATATTATTTCTAACATGGATGACAGAAATATGCAATATTCGCGTATTTTATAGAAACTTTAACACGATATGCATAAAATTAACACTCGTTAACCGACTGTATGCAGATTGTCTCACGCGGATGAGTTCTTAGGGCATGCAGATCTTGCGGATTTCCTGTCCACAGATTGTTTTTAGGGCATGCAGATTAAGCGGATTTTTTCAGATAGGCTATCTTGCGGATTTTTCGGTCCACAGACTTTTTTAGGCATGCAGGTTAAGCTGATTTTTTCAGATAGGCTATATTGCAGATTTCCTGTCCACAGATTTTTTAGGCATGCAGATTAAGCGGATTTTTTCAGATAAGCTTATCTCGCGGATATCTCCAGTCCACAGATTCTTTTTAGGGCATGCAGATTAAGCAGATTTTTCCAGATAGGCTATATTGCAGATAATTTTCAGTGTGATCTGTGGACAGATAATCCGCGAGATAAGCTTATCTGTATAATCTGCGTGATCTGCATGAGTTAAAGAATCCGCGGGATAGGCATATCTGTATAATCTGCAAGATCTGCATGAGGTAAATAATCTGCGGTATCTGCGTGAGATAAAAAATGGCAGGGCATGTGGGTGCCCTGCCAGGTTGATGCGGCGAATGGGATGGGAATCAGACGGTGAGGATCTCTTTCTCCTTGGCGGCGAAGAGTTCGTCAATCTGCTTCATGTACTTGTCGTGGAGCTTCTGCACCTTGTCCTCGCCATCCTTCTGGACATCCTCGCTCATGCCCTCCTTGACGGCCTTCTTGAGCCCGTCGATGCACTCGCGTCGCGCGTTGCGCACGCTCACGCGGGCCTTCTCGGCCTCGGCCTTGCTGTCCTTGACCAGTTGCTTGCGTCGCTCTTCGGTCAGTGGCGGAATGTTGAGGCGTATGACCTCGCCGTTGTTGATGGGCATGATGCCGATGTTGCTGTTGATGATGGCCTTCTCAACCACGGGGAACATGTTCTTCTCCCAGGGCTGGATGGCGATGGTGCGCTGGTCGGGGGTCGAGATGTTGGCGACGTTGCCGATGGGCACCTTCGAGCCATAATAGTCGACGCGGATGGGGTCGAGAATCTTCACATTGGCCTTGCCGGCGCGGATGTGTGCCAGCGAGTCATCGAGGAAGGCGATGGCTTCTTTCATGCTCTCCTCGGCCATGTCGAGATAGAAATTCAGGTCGTTCATTGTGCTATATGTTTTAGAGTGATTGTCACATGTGGGTCGTCATTGACGAGTGCAAAGTTACAGATTCTTGCCGAACCAGCCAAATAATTCACGAAGATTCTTTTTTAGGGCATGCATATCTTGCGGATATCTCCAGTTTTTTAGGCATGCAGATTAAGCTGATTTTTTCAGATAGGTTATCTCGCAGATTTCGGTCCACAGTTTTTTTTTAGGCATGCAGATTAAGCTGATTTTTTCAGATAGGCTATCTTGCGGATTTCCTGTCCACAGTTTTTTTTAGGCATGCAGATCTAGCAGATTTTTTCAGATAGGTTATCTCGCGGATAATTTTCGGTGTGATCTGTGGACAGATAAACTGCGGGGTAAGCTTATCTGTATAATCTGCATGATCTGCATGAGTTAAAGAATCTGCGAGATAAGCTTATCTGTATAATCTGCGTGATCTGCATGGGGTAAAGAAACTGCGAGATAAGCTTATCTGTATAATCTGCGAGATCTGCATGAGGTAAAGGATCTGCGTGATCCGCGTGAGGTAAAGGATCTGCGTGAGATAAAGCGTCATCGGTGGGAGACGTAGTGGCAGACGGCATCGACCTGGGCGGCAAACTCCTGGCCGAAGCGGTGCTCGAAGAATGCGCTGCCGATGGTGAATGCCCATGCTCCGCTCTGGCTCACCTGGTCGAGGCGTTCGCGCGAGTCGATGCTGCCCGCCATGACAACGGGCACCGTGACGGCAGCGGTGACTGCCTGCATCAGGGCCACCACGTCGCCGGTGTAGCGATAGGCCAGCAGGTCGATGCCGTCCACGCCCTTGTCGACCAGGGCACGCGCCTCGGCCACGATGTCGTCGATGGTGCCCTGGAGCACCGACGGGCGGCCAGTGACGGTGCCCACAAAGGGCATGTAGCGCAGGCCATGGCTGTGGCAGTAGTCGCGGATGGTGTCGCTATATTTCGTGCCCATGACGATGTCGCACTGGCACTCGGCGGCCAGTTGGGCGGCCTCAAGGCCCTC
>Ga0256407_10010484_pt1 | contig 13009 bp, 6 predicted proteins | sample RumenRJG_04DNA_FD_193489 | JGI IMG/M metagenome (GOLD analysis project Ga0256407, IMG submission 193489) | Bovine rumen microbial communities from Lethbridge, Alberta, Canada - RJG_04 | ecosystem: Host-associated > Mammals > Digestive system > Stomach > Rumen | place: Canada: Alberta | collected... | reverse complement strand
TCCCGGATGGAAAAACAGGGGCACCCGGACATTGAGCCGGATCCTGTGGATATGAAGTTCATCCCCTTCCTCAGCATTAAAACTGATTCGCAGGCTTCGGGTAGTTCCGGCGAAATGAAGCGTTACATATCGGCTCTCCGGCACACCGCTGACCACAGTCCTCCCATGAAGACTTCTAAGGTCCGCATTGGCACTGTCCGTGAAAAGAATCGTATAGTGGACATCCGGCGCAGCCGGGTTCACAACATTCAGATAGAGTGTGTCAACTTTCTCGTTAATATCCCGCAGGCTCAAATAAGCCTGTTCCTCATCCGTGACAAGATATGTCCCGTATTCTGTCCTCTCCAGTCCATCACCCAGGGAAACAGTAAAACCGTCCTGCTGCCCGCTGTCCGCCGACTCTCCGGAACCATCCTCTGAATCAGAGCCGTACGGCTCCGCACTCCCCGCCGGCACAATAGCCCTGTCCGTCATTTCCCTGCCGCCCGGGCTGTGCCAGTGGCCGTAATTGAAGAAGAAAAGTTCCAGCAGAATGCAGACCACAAGGATCACCGCTGCCCACAGACCATATCCGGTCAGCATGGCACGCAGGGTAGCCGGCCGTCTCTGTGAATGTCCGTCTCCCGCAGGAGCAGCATGTTTCCCGGATTCCCGGCCTGAATAATCAGGATTCTCCTGTTCTGTTCCGTCATCCGGGAAAGCTGTGTCTCCGGTTTTCTCCCCGCTCCCGGCATCCGGAGTTTCCGCGAAGTCCTGGCCTGTCCCATCGGACGAGGACAGAGAAATACCCCTGGGGTTTCTGACTTGCTCTTCTGAAGGCTCATGAAAAAAAGGAGAGCCGCTCTCAAACTCATCTTCTCCGTACAGAGTTTCCCCACTCATCCCTTCCGCGGAGTCAGACTCGATTATTTCATCATCTTCCAATTTATTGGCTAATTCTTTTAAACCAGGTATTCTGAATTTCATATGCACTCACATTCAATTGATACAGACCTTGAGCTGTCTTAAAGCTGCTGTCATAGGATAGCATTTTATTATAACATGTTTTCCGCTCCCATGACCACCGCCCGCCCTTTTTTTCCTCTTTTCCCCTTTTTGCTCTGTTACAGTTCAGGCCATGCTGAAAACAATACGCCTTTTGTGCATCACAGTTTCGGCGGGACGCTCCCGCTCCGTGAAAAACGCAGCGGATACTAAGCTTTTTGCTGCGCCAGAGCTTGCAAAAAGCAAGTACCGGCGTTTTTCAAGGCCCGCCTCTACAGCAATGCACAAAAGGCGCTCCAGGAATCAGGTGGGCCTGAACTGTAACTTTGCTCTTTCCCCGTTACTGATTTGTCCAGGCCCCCTCGAAGTGCATGGAGTTTTTTCCCACTGAGATAAATACAGCGGACCGCAGCCAGAACAGAGGGAAGATCTGTCTGCTTCCCCCTTCAGGCACAGCCCGCTTTTTTGTATCTTCACGCCAGTATCATTTTTTATCAATGGATACCGTGACTTCAGATCATGTATGATCACTTCTCCGGTTTTTTCCTGTTTTTTACTTCTCCGTTTTTCTGCCGGCGTCTTCTGTTCCCGCAGAATGCTGCCCGTTCTGACCGTTCTCAGCAGCTCCTGTTCCAGCAGCATGCTGACCGGTCAGGTCTGTCTGCTGAGGGGCAGTGGTCTGTGTTTCCTGCTCTGCCGTACCGGGAACCGGCTGTGACGGCTGTGACGGCTGCGGCGGCTGCACCGGCGTTCCTTCCTGAGACTGCCCGGGCATTAGATCCCGATGATTGTTTACATGCCGCCTAAAGAATGAATGTCCCTTTTTCCGGGGTTCTCCGGGCGTTTCGATACCCCCGGGCATTCCGGTTCCTGTCTGTGGTCCTGTAAAAGGATATCCGCCCCTGCTGTTCTGTGCGCTCTGCATTTTTGCCAGCATCTCCGCGCGGCGCCTGCGCGATCTGCCGGACAGTTTTACGATCGCGAAAATAATGATCCCGAGCATGATCAGGAAGGGGAAAGTCTCTACGATCCACAGAATGAGCTCCTGCCAGAATTCCACAAATCCGCTGATCGCCCTGTCGAAAGCCTGCTTCAGTCTCTCCCCGTAAGTGTACTCGACGACCTTCTCTGAATACTCAAACACCTCCTGCAGGCTGATATATACAGTGGAAAAGTTCACATCCCGGTCCATATCTGAGAGCTGTGTCTTCTCATCGTTGAGCTCGCGCTCGACCTGGGTAAGTCTCTTCTCAACCGCGATCATCTCCTCCACGGTCTGGGCCTTATCCATCATTTTGAGAAGACGATCCTGCTCAATCTCAAGCGCTTTTCTGGAAGCGTCGTGCGTCGCGTACTTGACACTGATATTGCGGGCATTGACAGAGGTGTCTGTCACCTGGCCGTCATTTTTGAGATCCTCCATAAAAGCGTCGAATTTGTCCGCCGGAATCCTGGCCGTGACGTTCATATTTCTGCGTGCTCTGTCCCTGGATGATGCCGGCCGGTTCCTGTAATACCAATAGGGATCATCATTGGACGTGACTTCTTCCTCTATGAAGCCGCCGTATTTTGTAATCTTTTCGTGAATACTCCCGGCAGATTTCTCATACTCCAGAGACTGCAGCGAGATGCTCCCGGTGTAGACGACCTTGCGGCTGGAGGACTGGCTGCCCTCCGCAGCAGGACTGTCCGGATCCGATCCGTTGTTGCTCCCGGAGGCAGCTTCGCCTGTATCCGATGAGCCGTTTCCCCCGGCATCCGGCTCCGCGGCACTCCCGGCACTTTCAGAGGCATAGTACATTTCCTCACCCGATTCAGCGTCTTCCTCTGCGGAAAAATCTCTGCTCGGGGCGGCGGCATACTCCGGCTCCTCCGCACTCTCATATGACTCTTTGCTGCTTTTCGACGCCCCGCCGCAGGCTGTCAGCAAAAATATCAGCAGTAAAACGCAGACAGCGCCCTTTTTCCGGATCGATCCGGAACGGCCTCTCACCTTTCTGTCCACCAGCTCTTTTTTCATGGTCATTACCTCATTCTATATGTCATTGCCTTTTGTCCGAAAATAAGAATTCTTCACTAAATATCATATGCCGCTTCTTTTCATTACTTAATATCATATGCCGGTTCTTTTCATCACCATAATATCATATGCCGGTTCTTTTCATATGGAAAGACGCAATCCCTTTATGGCGGTTACTGCCCGGCTCACAATTGCCTGACCCGCTATGGCAGGGCATTTCCTCCGGTCTGCCTCAGCAGGGACTTGGCGGCAGCCGCAGTTCAGCCCAGCAGATCAAGCAGGTCTTCCCTGCTGATCGTACTGCTCGCGATGTTTTCTCCAGAAAGTATGTCTTCTGCCAGCTTTTTCTTGTTTTCCTGCATCTCGAGAATGCGCTCCTCGATGGTGTCCTTGGCAATGAGTTTGTAGACCGTCACGACACGGGTCTGTCCGATCCTGTGCGTGCGGTCGGTCGCCTGATTCTGGGCCGCGACGTTCCACCAGGGATCGAAGTGGATCACGACATCCGCCCCTGTGAGGTTGAGGCCTGTGCCTCCGGCCTTGAGGGAAATAAGGAAGACCGGGACAGTATTTTCGTTGAATTCCCTGACCATTTCGATCCGGCGCTCCTTGGGCGTTGCCCCGGTGATCTTATAGTAGTCGATTCCTTCTTTTTTGAGGTCATTTTCAAGCAGTTCCAGCATGGATGTGAACTGTGAAAAAACAAGTGCCTTGTGCTCTCCTTCGATGACTCCGCGGATCAGTTCCATGCAGACCTCCCGCTTGGCAGAGCCGCCGTCGTAGTTTTCCAGAATGAGCGATGGATCGCAGCAGATCTGGCGGATTCTGGTCAATTCGGCTAGAACCTGAAGTCTGTTCCTGCGGAAATCCGACTCGCTCCTTTTGCTCATATCTGCTTTCATGCGGATGACCTGCCCGTCGTAGAGCTTTCTCTGTTTTGCTTCCATTCCGGCATAACGGACTTCCTCGAGTTTTTCGGGAAGGTCGCGCAGGACGTCCTCCTTGCGCCGGCGAAGGATAAAAGGCGAGACCATACGGCGCAGGCGCTGCATGGTTTCTTCATTTTCGAATTTGACTGCCGGCTGTTCAATGTCTGCCTGAAAGCGCGCATAGGAATACAGAAATCCGGGCATCAGATAGTCAAAAATACTCCAGAGTTCGCTCAGCCGGTTCTCGATCGGAGTGCCGGTCAGGGCGAATCTTGTCTGCGCGCTGATGAGCTTGACGGATTTGGCCGCCGCAGTCGTGTGATTCTTGATATATTGTGCCTCGTCGATGATCTCAAAGCGGAAGCTTTTTCCCTTGTAGGAATAGATATCCCGCTTCAAAAGGTCATAGGAAGTGACAAGGACGTCATATTTGCGGTATTCCTCAATGATCCTGCTCCGTTCTTTTTTCGTACCTGTCACCAGGCCCGTTCTCAGCTGAGGAGCAAATCTGCGCAGTTCCTCTCCCCAGTTGTAGACCAGAGAGGCCGGACAAACGACCAGGGATACCCGGGACCCGGCCGGGGCGGGAAGGTCCCTGCTGTCCAGAGCCCGTCCATCCTGCACATCAGGAGAGTCCTTGGTATTCATGGTATTCACGGGGACCAGGGCAGCCCCGCTGTCCCCGGTGTCCGGGGCATTCTGCGCCTCCTTGTCCGACAGCAGGACAGTGATCACCTGAAGAGTCTTTCCCAGACCCATTTCATCCGCCAGGATCCCTCCGAATCCGTACTGATCCAGGGTTTTCATCCAGCGATAGCCTGCCGCCTGATATTTGCGCAGAGTGCCCCGCAGGGAGACAGGCACTTCATAATCCGAATCTTCGACAGTCTTGAATTCCTTGACCAGTTTCCTGAACCGGGTGTCGCGCTCGGCGTAGACATCCTGCATCTGCTCCAGCATTTTGTCCAGATAGAGTGCCCGGTAGACCGGGATCTGCATCTTTCCGCTGACAAATTCCTCCAGGGAGACTCCCATGGTCTCCATGATCTCCAGCAGCTGCTCGACTGTCTCGTTCTGGTCCAGCTTCAGGAAATCGCCGTTTTTCAGACGCACGAATTTTCGTTTTTTCTGATACTGATAAAAAATATTGAGCAGTTCTTCCTCCGAGAGGTCTTCCGAGAGAACCCGCAGGTCCATTAGATTGCTCTCTACGGAAACGCCCACGGAGAACTTCATGTGCCGGCGCAGGCCCAGCCTGCGGAAGGACTCGGTCATGCGCACCTCTCCGCAGCTCATCAGCTCCTCCAGGCCGTAAGCAAGCAGATTAAACAGATGCTCCTCGTCCCCCTGCTCTATGATCAGCACACGGAGTTCCTCAAACACAGTCGGAACATATTTGAGGATGAGGTCCAGGGCCTGTCTTTCCTTTTCTCTGTCCCGGTACAGTTCGATTCTGCCGCTCCAGGCCATACCATCCACTATATCCAGGATCGTGTGGATCTGCATGCCGTAGTGCACATCCGGCCGGCACAAAACCACGCCGCCCTCTATATCGAAATAGAATACAAATACCGGGTCCGGAGGGAGGTAAGACTCCACAATCTCCCTGTCATATTCCACCACATCGACAGCCTCGCGCAGCTGAGGCAGGGTCCTCTGATAAAAATCCCTCAGATTCCTGCGCCCGATTCTGGCATCGATTTTTCCGCTGACCGCCGCCTCCATCAAAGGCTCGATTTTCTCTACCTGTTTCCGGTCGACACGGCAGAACTCCCCGTTCTCCTCGTCGATGAAATACGAGGCATCCCGTCCCTCGATCAGCCTGGGCACCTGTCCGGTAATGCGGACTCCCTGCAGGATCCCTTGCGCGGATGGCGAAAGCCGGCGCCCGGAGGTCTCCCCGGTCCCGGCATAAAAAGGACTGATCTCCACCTGAAGATCCATCTCCTTTTCGCAGAAGAGCAGGTCTACCTTCTTTTTTGTCTCCGTCATTCTCCCCCTCACATAGGACTCTTTATTCTCACGAAGGCAGAACTCCAGGCGCATTCCCTCTGCCGCTTTGTAAAAAGAATCCAGGGACTCCCCGTAAAGGGGGATGGCATCCGAAATCTGAATATAGCCATAGCCCGGCATATAGCCTCCGGGCATTAGTGTTTCAATGACCGCCTTCCTCTGGCGCTCCTCCCGCAGGGCATCCTGCATGATCCGGTACCAGATCACAGACTCCTCTGTCAGAAGATCTTCTCTCAGGCGGATTTTAGTCTTGGAGCCAAAGAGCATCTCCTCTCCCGCCTTCACGGCATCCACAAAGGCACTGATCTTTTTGACTTTGAACATGCGCGTCGCGCCCACTCTGAAAGAGACCTTGGGGATGCAGGTCTTCGCGGCAGCGGCCGTCGGGGCGGGAACATCGATCACGGGCTGAATCCGCACAGCGGGCAGATCCAGATCCTCTGAGTCAGCCAGGGAAATCTCCCCCTGGTTAGACCGATCCAGCATGCGCATGCCCGACAGAGATGTGGCATCACCGGGGTTTTCCTTTTCCAGATAGTCCCGGAGCCTCAGCAGAAGCGCCGCACTGTGTTCGCAAAGTCTGATCCGGTTCCCGGTTCTGCGCTGATAAAAGCTTCTGCGGCACTCCCAGACGGTGCATTCCTCCTCCCGGATGTTGTCCGCGTCAAAGGTCAGTTTCACTTTAGAGCAACCTTGTTCCACCCGGACAGAGACCATTCCAACCATTTCGTCGGTCTCCTCTGTCTCCCAGGAATTTCTCTTGAGATAACCGAATTTTACATTCATTTTCCTGAAATCAGCACTCTCAGCGATCCTTTTTGCGCGCTCCATTGTCGCGGTGTCGATCTCCACAGATTTTCTCAGATGATCCCAGTTGAAATAATGATAGGGTTCCATGTGCATGGCAGGACGCATGGATGCTGTCACAGGCAGAGCGGCAGCTGTTCGGCCGGCTGTTTCTCCGGCGGCGCTTCCGCCGTCTGTGCCGTTTCCTCCGTCTGTGCCATTATCTCCGTTTGTGCCATTACCGTCATCTGTGCTGGTTCTTCCGTCTTTGTTATTACCATCATCTGTGCTGTTTCCGTCCTCTGCGGACTGTCCGGGCTCATCCGCCAGGGCTGCCTCCATCTGACGCCGCTCCTCCTCCAGAAGCCCGGCGATCCCCTTTGTCAGCTCATTTCCCCGGGGCAGTTCCGAGGTCACAGTTTCTTTCCCGGCAGACCGATCCTTTTTCTCCGCCGTGGACTGACCTCTTCCACCGCTGCCGGCCGCTGTTCTGCTTCCATTGCTGCCTGACTCTGTTCTTCCGTACCCGGCACTTCTCCGGACAGCTTCACCGGCATCTGCCCTTCCCTGGACAAAGAGGGGATAGAAATCGCTTTCAATGCGAAAGAGTGCTGCCGCCATGTGCTTGCATCTGTATCCCGAGGCGGCATAGGGACAGGTGCAGGACATGTCCTCCAGGTATTCCATTCCCTTCTCCCACTTCGTATAGAGATGCACCTGGTAGTCTCGGCTTCCACTGACATTGACAGAATAGCCGTCCGCTCCTTCTTCCGGCCGTTTTGCCCTGCCCTGCAGGAAATAACTTTTCCCTCTCTTCAGGATCTCTTTATTAAAAAGTGTCTTCCAGTTTGCACTCATCTTCCCCTGTCTCCAAATAGCTTACCGTCAAATCATATTCCATCCGCGCAGGTTTATGCGCCGGCCCAAATTCTATTCCGCGGCACTCTGCAGCGCCTGTCATCCCGCCCGGATCCTTTTCCCGCGGCTTGCTGTGCGCCGGCCAGAATCCTATTCCCGCGGCGCGCTATATGCAGTACGGATTCAATTTCCGCGGCTTGCTGTGCGCCGGCCCACAGCGGTCCCGTAATCACTATATCCGGCTCCTCCGTTATATTTTTTCAGGTATACAGAAAGCCGGTCCTTCCTGTGTTTCCACAGGAATGCCGGCTCTGTTTATCCTTCACAGTCAATGCTGTCTGTCACTATACGCTTTCTCGGTCTCTTTATGTCAAAAAATAAGGTCAGTCACCTTCATTATCCCTCGTATCGATTCCGGACACAGTAGACACCGCGGCCACGATTCCCATCAGAACCGCGATCAGCGCCATAATACCAAATGCAGCAAGACCAATAACCACTCCCAAATCCATGTCTGCCTCCTTCACCGCTTTGCGGCGTTTTTCTGCTCACCAGCCGTTTACCGTTGCTGCTCCTTACTGATCACAGGATGACCGGCCTGCAGACGGCAACAAGGTGCTTCACATTCCAAATCGATTGTTGGTTTCCAGATCAATCTTTGTATTTTTGGCCGATGGAAAACATCCTTCAGTTCAGCCAAAGGCACTGTCACGCACCGGACAGCGGCGTGTCCGATACAGATAGGGCTGGTAATCATTTTCACATATAAATGACGAAAAAACAACCGCAAATGTTACACGGGGCTGTGGAATATTTCTCCGGGTCAGAGCACGGCGAGAGCCTCGCGGTTTTCTGCGGAATGTTTCCGCGGGGTCAGAGCGCGGCGAGAGCCCCGCGGTTTTCTGCGGAATGTTTCCGCGGGGTCAGAGCGCGGCGAGAGCCCCGCGGTTTTCTGCGGAATGTTTCCGCGGGGTCAGAGCACGGCGAGAGCCTCGCGGTTTTTCTCCTCATGCATGTGCTCCATGGCAAGTTCATCCTCGATCGTGACGGCACAAGCCCCATCCACAAAGTACTGACGGTACCATACCAGGAAGGTATATACGGTCCAGATGTGGCGGCTGTAGTCCTCCCTGCCGGCAAAGTGGGCATCCAGAAGATCCATCAGGGCATCCGTGTGGAAAAACTTCTCCGCCTCATTGCTGAGAAAGGCCTTCCTGACAATATTGTAATATTTTTCCTGGCGCAGCCAGATGCGGATCGGAACCGGAAATCCCAGTTTCTTTTTCTCCGCTGCTGCTTCGGGCATATACCGGTGGGCCGCCTCCCTGAATGCAGTCTTGGTATTGGTGTCGCTGATCTTCTCGCTCAGAGGCAGATACTTGGCGACATTGAATACGCCGCGGTCCAGGAAGGGCACGCGGCTCTCCAGGCCGTGCGCCATGCTCATCTTGTCCGCTTTGAGGAGTATATCGCCCTGCAGCCAGAAATTGAGATCAATATACTGCATTTTCTCCGGATCGGAGAGGGTCCGCGCCTTCTTGTAAAAGGGTGCGGTCAGAGTTTTGGGTTCGGAGTGCGGGGTGGTGTATTTAAGGACCTTGTTCCTCTGATTCACAGAGAAAACATTGGCGTTGCCGATGAAACGCTCCTCCACAGACCTTGCCCCCCGCATGAGGAAGCCTTTACCCTTGGGATGTCCGGGAATCTTCGACACCACAGCAGCAGCCGCCCTGCGCACTCCCGAAGGCAGCTTCTGGTACTGCTCTAAAGAGAAAGGTTCATGGTAGATCACATAGCCGCCGAACAGCTCATCCGACCCCTCTCCGGAAAGGATGACCTTGACATGCTTTGAGGCCTCGCGGTCCACGAAATAAAGAGCCGCCGCCGAAGCGTCCGCCAGGGGTTCATCCATAAAATACTGGATCCTGGGAAATTCCTCCCAGTACTCCTCCGTGGAAATGATCTTGCTGTAATTCTCAATCCCCACTTCTTCGGACAGGGCCCTGGCGTAAGGGATCTCGTTATATTTTTCATAGTCGAAGCCAACCGTAAAGGTCTTCGCCCCCTTGAAATTCGCGGCCACATAGGAGGAATCCACGCCGCTGGACAAAAGGGAGGCCACCTCCACGTCGCTGACCATGTGGTAGCGGATCGACTCCTGCACAGCGCGGTCGATCTCGTTCACGATCCTCTTGTGAGTTGCCGCTTCCGCAGCCTTCTTCTCCCGGTCGGATTTTTCGGACCGGAGGGATTTTTTGTTTTCCCCCCTGCCTGTCATGGAACCGGCTTTTTTCACAGCACTCCTGAGGGCGCCGGCCGCCTGTCCGGCTGCTGAAGCAATCTCCCCCGCGCTTTCCTTCCCCTTGTTCTGGCGGGGAGTCAGCATGGGATCAAAGTAGCGTGTGATCCTGCTCTTTCCGTTTTTGTACACCATGTAGTGTCCGGCGGGAAGTCGATAGATTCCGGAGAAAAAAGTCTCGGGAAGAACAGAATACTGGAATGACATATACTGCTCCAGGGCCTGCACGTTGACTTTCTTCCGGTATTGGGGATACTCCAGAATGCTCTTGATCTCAGACCCGTAGACAAAGTTTCCGTTGATTTCCGCGTAGTAAAAAGGTTTGATCCCGAACATATCCCGCGCAGCAAACAGCTCCTGCTTCTGCGCATCCCAGATGACAAAGGCAAACATTCCGCGCAGCCTGTCCAGCACCCCGGTTCCGTATTCGCTGTATCCCTTAAGGAGCACCTCCGTGTCCGAATTGGTTCGGAAAGTGTGTCCCTTGATCTTCAGGACCTCCCTGAGTTCCCGATAATTGTATATCTCTCCGTTAAAAGAGATCACCAGTTTCCCGTCCTCTGTCTGCATGGGCTGGTCTCCGCCCTTCAGATCAATGATAGAGAGACGCCTGAATCCCATGGCGATCCCCTCATCCAGGTATTTGCCCGATCCGTCCGGTCCCCGATGGATGATCCGGTTCATCATATTGGTCAGGACCGGATCACGATCGACATCGTTTCCGGTAAATCCGCATATTCCACACATAATAGGATAACCTCCTGTCTCGCAGTTTCCCCTTCTATTCGCAGATTATGCGGATTATGATAGCAGATTTGTGAGGGATTGCAATGATATTAGCCATCTAAAATTCCGGATTCCTGTGATATTTTTGTGAACGGCAGGGGCCTGGAAAAATTATTTTTTCATGGATGAAAGAATTGTATATTTTTTATGGACGAAAGGATTTGGAATATCTTTTCATGAGCGAAAGGATTTGTGTTAAAAAACGGGAAACCCTACAGAAATATGAAGCCCTCCCTGAAAAAAGCAAAAAAAAAAGAAATACAAGAGAAGGGATGCTGAACGGCTTCTTTACGCCTTTGTGTCCAACATCCCTTCTCAGGAATTCTTGTCCAATGGTTTGTACCTCCGTGTTCAATTATTTTCTGATTCACTGCAGGTCTCTTCTGCTTTATTTCCCTCCTGCATTTCTCGTCTGCAGATGGTACCCGGAATTCTTTTCATCACCTTAATCGGGATGTACTGATTCACTTTTCACTGAAAAGATATGCAGATCCTCTGATCAGACAATCCGGATATTACAGATTTATTATCTTCTTCAATATGATCATTACAACTATCAGACCGTTACCCAGACATCTTTCGGAATAATCACTTCACAGGATGAAAAATAACAATCTTTGCTGTAATCTTTCGAAACATTCAACCGCGGGGGCTACATCCCGTCAGCCGGCTTCGAAAAGAAAAAATATATAAATCTTATTTGCAACCTGCCCCTTAACGAACTCTCTGCAAATATCGGATCATCTTTGATACGAACTTTATAGAGCTAAAACTAATCAGATAATTGGTCCGTACCTGCCTTTCCTGGATTTCAACAGTTCAGTCTCTAAAAAATACCTATGATAAAAATTCAAGTGTACTTCGGACTGTACCTCCTTTACCCAGATTTCTCAAGTTACAGTCAGATCAACGGGAATAAATCCTGTCAGATCTTATGGTTAATAAAATACTTCAAGACTTTGACAATTAACGGTTCTTCGACTTAACAACAGTTTCAATCGACGATCATATTTGTTTATACCCGGGTAACGTCTATCGTTTTGATGTGTCTATTATACCATTTCCCGTATAATTGTCAATAAATTTCTTTTAGTTTTTTAAATTGTATGAATTTTCAGAAAATATAGACAATTATTCATGTCCGCCGGATGTGCCCTCGGCCTCCTTCCCGACGGCCGCCTTCCCGCTGCTTCAAAACATGCCGCTCGCAAGGCGGCACCCGAGGAGAAATACGCGGAGGCGTTTTCTCCGATGGGATCAGCAGATGTTTGAGCCGTCCCGCGGCACAAACATCCTGAGTAAAAAAAACGCTATCGAGCTTTTTTTCACTCTTCTTTCAGGTTAAAGAAGTTCCGGAAGGCCGCAGGAGTCTGTCCGGTCTTCGACCGGAAATATCTGGTGAAATGAGAAGTGTTGACGAAACCGCACATCTCCGCGACTTCTGCCACAGAACAGGACTTCTCCGTGAGCAATATCTTGGCGGCGTTGACCCTGATATCCGCCAGGTACTCATAGGGGGTCCGCCCCGTTTCTTTCATAAATCGCCTGGAGAAGTAATGTCTGCTCAGGGCCACATGGTCGGAAATCTCACCGATCTGAAGGGGGCGCTGGTAGTTGGCGTACATGTATTGAAGCGCCTCTTCAACCGGCGGTGAAAGCTTCAGTGTTTTCTTCTCTATGATCCTGCAGAACATGGTGTGGATCATCATTGAGATCAGGTGGTCTTTGGGAAAAGGGGATTCAAGTTCCTCCCTCAGGGAGTTTATCGTCTCCTTCAGGGATCCGCTCATTTTGAACTTATGCCCCCACTGTGAAGTGATCTGCTCGTAGAATGCCCCTGACGCGTTCCCGTTGAAGACCATCTCCCACTTGTCCAGATGGCTGCCGTCCGTGCGGTATTTGTGCGGTTTCCTGAAGTCCATGAGGACTGCTTCTCCCTTTTTTACTGTGTATTCTTTTCCCTCGTAATGGAGAATCATCTGTCCGTCCAGAACCCAGATCACAGAATAGAAATCGAGGTAATCTCTTTTTACCGAGTAGAGATTGTTGCAGATGTATCTGCTGCTCCATGCCACATAAAACAGGTTTTCCACTGCGAATTCAGTCGGTGTGTGGAAGGCCGCGCCCCTTGACTCAAGGATTCCCTTTTCGTTTAAAATCTTTATACGTTCTCTGGCTCCATGGTTCATGCTGTACTGCTCTTATCCTCCCTGTCGCTATAGTATGTTTCCTGACTGTCACAGTATCGCATCTGCTTTTTTCATTGCCTCATCCCAGGGTGCCGGTCTTCAGATCCGGTAAGGCTGAAGCCCGCTTATTTTCGCAAATGCGCGG
>Ga0256407_10010483_pt1 | contig 13010 bp, 8 predicted proteins | sample RumenRJG_04DNA_FD_193489 | JGI IMG/M metagenome (GOLD analysis project Ga0256407, IMG submission 193489) | Bovine rumen microbial communities from Lethbridge, Alberta, Canada - RJG_04 | ecosystem: Host-associated > Mammals > Digestive system > Stomach > Rumen | place: Canada: Alberta | collected... | reverse complement strand
TTTCAATTTTATTTCGTATCTTTGCACAAGAAATGTAAAAGATGACACGGAAAACTGTCACTACAATAGAAATTGCAGCAGCTAAGTTAATGAGTATCAACAGAACTCATATACTTGAGTGGGAATAATTGGTAGTGGGAAATCGAGAAGTCTGCCCCAAACGGGCAATATCCTCAAAAAGCCCACAACTCAATCATTATAAAATACTTAGAGCCGCAAAGTGTCAGATTGTTGATGCACCTGCGGCTCTTTTGTTTTTAGTGATAATTTGGAAAACTGCCCCTAATCATCCTCAAAAGGCTTCATCATTTTAAAGAATTCTTCTGCCATCATTGCAGCATTTTCCTCTGGAGTAACTTTTATATATTTGAGGAAGTTAGCTTCCGTAGTATGCCCTGTTAGACGCATGATTGCGATGGTTGGGAATCTACGCTTATACATGTTAGTGGCAAAGCTTCTACGACCAGTGTGCATACCTACCAACTGATACTTTTTATAGATTAAAGTAGTAGCTTTTCCAGCTCGATTCTCCACTATCCTTACTTCATCATCAATGCCAGCATGTCGAGCACACTCACGTAGATGATTATTAGTCTTACCCTTATCACCTAAATGAGGGAACCTGCCATTATACTTCTTCCAGATAGCCATTACCATAGGATGCATCGGTATTATCACAGGCCGTTTTGTCTTTTCTGCTGTAGTGGTTATGGTCTTATCTTTCAAGTTGAATGTCGCTTTCTCCAAACGATTTATGTCACTACGTCGCAAACCTGTCCAACATGCTATAATAAACAAATCCCTTGTTTGTTCAATAGTTGATTTTCTGTCTATCTCTCCTTCATCCATAAGTTTTGAAATGTTGAGTTTATATATTCGTTCTATCTCTTCTTCTGTCAAATAGATAGCATCCACATCAACACACTTACCCTTTAGGTTCTTGTAGCTGTCACCAACATCAATACCTTCTTCCTTTGCAGCATTCAAGAAAGGTTTGAGGACTCCATAAGTTGCGTAAACCGTATTTTGTCTGTACTTCTTGACAGAGTAGCACCACTCAGTGTACAATCTGTCAAACTTGCTTGAAGTAAACACAGAGAAGTCATCTGGAAGATTGTTGTCTGCAAGGAAAGCTTTGAGACGATGAATAACAGTTTTTTGATGAACTTTGGTTCGGTCAGAAATGTACCTCCCTGTATGTGGGTCTATACGTTTCTTCGCAATATATTCTTCAAAAAAATGTATTGGAGTAACTTTCTTCTTCTCATCCTCTATCCTATCATTCTCTACAAGACTATCGATAAGACTCTTTATTGAATTCTTTGCCTGTAATACAGAAGTTGAACTTGAATAATTTTCATTATAATAATCGATTAGCTTGGAAGACAGTCGCTCTAGAAAGCTATTAACCGATTTACTATGACGATTTATCCTTGGAGGGAACAACTCTTTGCTTGTTATACACAATTGCTTCTTGACATTCCAAGTTGCAACAAATACTCTTTGTCTTGTACTGAGCTTAATCGGCTGATTATCCCATCGACAAATTACCATTAACAATGATTCCTCGTTTTGAGGTTCCTTCAAATTAAATTTAAACCTTACTCCCATAAGTAACACTTTTATTATTGATTCAAGTTTGGGTCAGTAAAAACGTGTCACAAAATAGGGGCTGGCAGGGGCAGAAATTAGGGGCAGTTTTCCAAATTATCACTAAAAACAAAAGAGCCGCAGGTGCATCAACAATCTGACACTTTGCGGCTCTAAGTATTTTATAATGATTGAGTTGTGGGCTTTTTGAGGATATTGCCCGTTTGGGGCAGACTTCTCGATTTCCCACTACCAATTATTCCCACTCGATTGTTGCAGGTGGTTTTGACGAGATATCGTAGCAGACGCGGTTGACACCACGTACCTTATTGATAATCTCGTTAGACACCTTAGCCATGAAATCATAAGGCAGATGAGCCCAGTCTGCCGTCATAGCGTCTGTTGAAGTTACAGCACGCAGTGCAACGGGGTGCTCATAGGTACGCTCGTCACCCATAACGCCTACTGAGCGGACGGTAGAGAGCAGAATGGCACCTGCCTGCCATACCTTATTATATAATGTCTCGCCATCGGTATCAACATACTCACGGAGTCCACGGATATAGATATCGTCGGCATCCTGCAAGATACGGACTTTCTCAGGCGTAATATCACCTAAGATACGGACAGCCAAGCCTGGACCTGGGAAGGGGTGACGGGTAATCAGGTGCTCAGGCATACCTAACTGGCGACCCACACGACGTACCTCGTCTTTGAACAGCCATTTCAGTGGTTCGCAGAGCTGGAGATGCATCTCCTTGGGCAGACCGCCTACGTTATGGTGGCTCTTGATGACCTTACCCGTAATGTTCAGCGACTCAATACGGTCAGGATAGATAGTGCCCTGTGCCAACCACTTGGCATCGGTAATCTTCTTGGCCTCAGCATTGAACACCTCGACAAAATCGCGACCGATAATCTTACGCTTCTGCTCAGGGTCGGTAACACCTGCCAAGTCGCCAAAGAACTTCTCGCTGGCATCAACGCCAATCACGTTCAGCCCCAGACAACGGTAGTCGTCCATGACCTGCTGGAACTCGTTCTTGCGCAACATACCGTGATCGACGAAGATACACGTCAAATGATTGCCAATAGCCTTGTTAAGCAGCACGGCAGCTACAGATGAATCTACACCTCCTGACAGACCCAGTATCACGCGATCGTCACCCAACTGTGCCTTAAGTTCGGCTACTGTTGTCTCAACAAACGATGCAGCACTCCACTCCTGCTTACTGCCGCAGATATCAACTACGAAGTTCTTCAGCAAAGTCTTTCCCTGCAGGGTGTGATATACCTCAGGATGGAACTGTACTGCCCATACTGGCTGTTTGGTACTGGCAAAGGCGGCGTTCTTCACATCCTTGGTAGAGCCAATCACCTCGAAATCGCTTGGAATGGCAGTAATGGTGTCACCATGACTCATCCACACCTGCGAACCCTTCTCGAAACCCTTGAACAGAGGGTTGTCGAGATTGATAGTCTCGAGGTTGGCACGTCCGTACTCGCGAGAGTCGGCCTTTTCCACCTTACCACCCAGGGTGTGCGAGATAAATTGTGCGCCATAGCAGATGCCCAATACAGGCAGACGACCAACAAACTGGCTCAGGTCAACCTTAAAAGCTTCTGGGTCGTGTACTGAGTAGGGCGAACCACTCAGGATGACGCCAATTACCTCAGGGTCGTCCTTGGGGAACTTGTTGTAGGGCATAATCTCGCAAAAGGTGTCGAGTTCGCGCACACGACGGCCAATAAGCTGCGTAGTCTGCGAACCGAAATCGAGAATAATAATCTTTTGCATATAGAATGAAATTACAAGTATTTTTATTGGAAAGAAATGATCATAAATTATCTAGAAATTTTTCTGCCTCTGAGAGTGTGTCGAGCTTACCGACATCCATCAGACGGAGGTCATCTTTAACCAAGCCGACGATGCGTGAACGATGACACACGGAGAGGTAGAAGTCGATGATACTGAACTTATCAGGGAAGCGGTCCATCAGGGGGAACAGACGGGGCGAAAAACTGTGAATGCCGGAGAAGGCAAACATATTCAGCGCTTCACCATGTTGCGAGAGGCCTGTACGACGAACATATTCATAAGGGCTCTTGATTTCACCCGTCTCGATATTCTTCCATCCCATCAGATGCATAGCATTGTCAAAAAGCAGATAGCGCTTGGTCTGACGCTTGCTGACCAGCAACACGGCATCCTCGTCTGGCTGGTGCTGACGGGCAAACCAATCGTAGTCGACATTATCCAAGATATCGACATTATGAATAAGGATAGGCTCGTCGTCACGGAATAGCAGCTGTGCTTTTTTCAGTCCTCCACCCGTCTCTAGCAAGGCATCAGTCTCGTCGCTGAAATGCACCAGCGATGCATAGTCCTGTTGAGCCACATGGTCACGAATCTGCTGGGCAAAATGATGGATATTGACGATAAAACGGTCATAGCCCTGGGATTGCAGTTTATGAATGTTGATATCAAGCAAAGGCGTACCACCAACAGGCACCAACGCCTTTGGCATGGTGTCCGTCAGGGGTTTCAAACGGGTACCAAGCCCCGCTGCCAATATCATCGTTTGTTTCATATTCTTTATTTCAGGTTGCAAAGGTACAAAATAATTGCGAATTATGAATTACGAATTACAAATTATTTTATAACTTTGCATGGACATATAAAAAATAATCACAACCAACATGAAATTTATTACACTATTCGTGGCCACACTTTTTTGTGGCAGTGCCTCAGCACAAACACTGAAAATCAACGAAATCATGCAGTCGAATGTCGAATGCATTCTGGACGACATCCATGAATTTCCTGACTCCTGGGTTGAATTGTACAACCCCAGCGATCAGGCCATCAACCTCAAAGACTACCAGATTAGCAACAAGAACAAGGTGAAAAAAGCCTGGCAGTTGCCCGATAAGACCGTAGCCGCCAAAGGCTATGTCGTCATCTATTGCGACAAGGAAGGTTTGGAGGATAAGCGCCTTCATACTGACTTCCGCCTGGAGTCAGGCAAGGGCTGTACCGTTTACCTGTTCAAAGACAAAGGAAGTGAACCAGTAGACAGTCTGCCTGCCGACATGAAGAAGATGCCTGCACCTGATATCGCCTATGGTCGTGAGACTGATGGTGAAGACAAATGGGGCTATCAGCTCACTCCTACCCCAGGAAAGGCTAACTGCGGCAAGACCACCAAGAACATTCTGGGTGCTCCCATTTTCAGCGAGAATGGTCGTGTAAGCAATACCGCCCTGGAACTCACGCTGAGTCTGCCTGAAGGTGCTCCTGAGGGTGCCTACATCGCCTACACTACCGATGGTAGCGAACCAAAGGCTAACAGCACGAAGTATTCGAAGGCTATTAATATCAACAAGACAACGGTCATTCGCGCCAAGGTATTCTGCGACGGCTATCTCTCACCCGTCAGCACAGCCCAGTCGTACATCTTCCATCCAAGGACGATGACGGTGCCAATCTTCTCTGTCCAGATTGACGACAGATATCTGAACGGCGGTGACTCACTGGGTCTCTTCAAGTATAACAACAGCAAGGAGGACAAGAAGACGTGTGACTGGCGTCGCCCGATGAACATCGAGTTCTTCCCCACCGAGAATGCCGAGAGTGCTTTCAACCAACTGGGCGAGACACGCATTCAGGGCGGACAGTCGCGTTCGAACGCCCTGAAGTCGATGGTATTCTATGCCAACAAGCGTTTCGACCCCGACAAGAAGCGTTATTCCTACGAGTTCTTCCCCGATCAGAAGCCCGGCATCACTGAGTTTAAGTCGTTCTCGCTGCGCGACGGCGGCAACGATTTCTCCGACCTGTATTTCCGCGACCTCATCATCCAGCGCACGATGGCCAGCCACGCAGACCTTGACTGGCAGGCAGGACACACAGCCGTGCTCTACATCAACGGCGAGTATATGGGCATGCTGAACATCCGTGAGCGTTCCAACGAGGACAACATCTACAGCAACTACAACGGTCTTGAGGACATCGACATCGTTGAAATCTCGCACGAGAAGATTAATAATAAGGATATGTTCGAAGAGGAGTTCAAGGAAGGCACCGCCGACTTCTACGAGGCCTTCAAGACTTTCTATAGCGAGAAGGGCCATACGCTGGCTGAATATGAGAACTGGCTGGACGTCAGCGAATATCTGAACGTCATTGCCATGAACTTCTTCTACGGCAACATCGACTTCCCCGGCAACAACATCGTCTTCTGGCGTCCTAACGACGACGACAAGGATTCTGGTCTGCCCAAGAGATTCCGTGTGATTGTCAAGGATACCGACTTCGGACTCGGACTCTACGGTAGAAATAACGACTACAACACCATCAAGCTGCTCTACAACCAAAGCTATGACAGCGGTAATGCCTGGGCCTTCACTGAACCCGCCACACGCCTGCTGAAGAACATGCTGGAGGATCCTGACATCCTGAAGATGTTCATTGACAAGTGCTGCGTCTATATGGGTGACTTCCTGAACGGTAAGGGAACAGCCGAAGTCATCGACCTCATCATGGCTGAAGCTATGGAGGAGTTCGTAGCTCACCGCAACAAGTACAACGCTGGTTGGGGACCTTGGCAAACCGACAACCGTGCTGACATTACCAACAAGTTCAATAGTGCCAAGAGTTGGGCTGAAGGCCGTCCCAAGAACTTCTACAAGTTCATTGGCGACCAGTGGAAGCTGGGCTCTCCCGTAGCTCTGACCGTCAACAAAACAGCACAGGACGTTGCCCTCACCATCAACGGCATCAACGTATCGAACAAGACCTTCGACGGCAAGTTCTTTGCCAACCGCGAACTCGTCATCACCGGTACTGCCCCAGAGGGTCAGGAAGTCAAGGGTTGGAAGCTCAGCGGTGGAAAGACTGGCGAAGTTAGTGGCAGCGAACTGACGCTCAACATGACATCAAGCGCACTGACCATTGAACCAATCCTCGGTACATTAACAGGCATCAAGGACATTGCTAATAGCCAACAGCCAACAGCCAATGGCCAATTCTACGACCTGATGGGTAACAAGGTGAATACACTGAAGGCAGGTAGAATCTACATCCAGAACGGAAGGAAGTTCGTCGCAAAATAATTTCTGATTAATTTCTGCTAATTTCTTTCCAAAAAAAATCTGGTAATTTCTTTCCTTATAAATATACAGGAAATTTCTTTCCCCATAAAATTACCCAACGCTCGGTAGCGTCTGGGTAATTTTTTGTTCACGATGGCAGATGCGTACCTCGATACCGAACTTCTCATGGATATGCTCGGCCAAGTGCTGGGCACTATAGACGGAACGATGCTGACCACCCGTACAGCCAAAGCAGAACATCAATGACGTGAAACCACGCTGGATGTAGCGGCGCACATGGGCATCGGCCAGTTTATAAACGCTGTCGAGGAACGTCAGAATCTCGCCATCGTCCTCCAAGAATCGGATGACAGGTTCATCAAGACCCGTTAACTTCTTATACGGCTCGTAACGACCAGGGTTGTGGGTAGATCGGCAGTCGAACACATAGCCACCACCATTACCCGACTCGTCCTCTGGAATGCCTTTCGTATAAGAGAAACTGAATACGCGTACCACCAATGGGCCCTGAGCGTCGTACTTAGAGAACGTAGCCGGACCATCCTGCGGATGCTGCTTGTACGGGTTCTTATCGGTGGTCTTATAACCGTCAGCACGACTGACAGTTGTCTGAACCTGCTGGAAACGAGGCATTTCCGTCAACTGGCGCAGGATATCGGTCAGATATGGATAGGGGAAGTTGCGCTCATCCAACAGTTCACGGATATTCTGCATAGCGGGCGGAATACTCTCTATGAAATGGAGCTTACGCTCGAAATAGCCTCTGAATCCGTAGGCACCCAGTACCTGCAACTGACGGAACAGCACGAAGAGCGACAAGCGGTCAACGAAATGATGGGGCGAAGGCACCTCGGCAAACTGCTTCATGGCGTTGTAGTACTCATAGACCAGTTCACGACGTACCTTATACGGATACTTGGCAGAAGCCTGCCACAGGAACGAGGCCAGGTCGTAGTAGTACGGACCCTTGCGACCGCCCTGAAAATCGATGAAGAACGGACGCCCCTCGCTATTCAGCATCACGTTGCGTGCCTGGAAGTCGCGATAGAGGAATCCCTGCGGGTCATCAGCATTCGTCAGGTCCTTGGCCAACAGACGGAAATCAGCCTCAAGCTTTAACTCGTGGAAGTCAACCTCGGTAGCCTTCAGGAAGCAGTATTTAAAGTAGTTGAGGTCGAAGAGCACAGAGTCGCTATCGAAAGCTGGCTGAGGATAACAGTTGTCGAAATCCAGCCCATCGGCTCCTACAATCTGAATCTTAGGCAACTCACGGATGGTACGACGCAGCAGTTCCTGCTCCTTCAACGTATAACGGCCACCAGCCTCACGTCCTCCTCGGATGGCATCGAACAACGATACTGAGCCCAAATCGGTCTGAATATATCGCAACTCGTCGTTGCTGACAGCCAGAATCTCTGGAACAGGCAACTTACAATCCGTAAAATGCTTGGCCAGATAGATGAAAGCGTGATTCTCATCGCGACTGGTACCGACACAACCCACCACATTCTTACCTTCCGAAGAGGTCATGCGGTAGTATTCACGATTGCTACCACCAGCCGTTAATTGCTGTACATTCTGAGGCTCTTCCCCACTCCATTGCCTATATAGTTCGATTAGCTTCTGCATACACGTGTCTTAATTTGCTGCAAAGGTAGTGTAAATCAAATGAAATACAAAGAAAAAAGACGTTTTTTTCTTTTAACGATAAATATATTTGGTTTTGTCAATACAAATTCGTAACTTTGCCAACGAAATTACGACATTATGCTATATATAATAAATGTACGACAATGGGCGACCCTCTTGTTGCTGATGATTTGCACACAGTTAACAGCCCAGACAGTCGTTGAAGAGATCAAGGCCATACCGCAATGTTCTGCAGGTATCATCTACTCTTTGCCTGCTGGCAAGCAACAAGTTGACACGCCTGCCCCCGAAGGCAAGAAGCCTTTCTACATCTCGCACTTTGGAAGTTGTGCAGCCTACTATCTGGAAAGCCATAAGGACTACGAGGCACCCATAAACGCCCTTGCCAAGGCCGACAGCATGAACATGCTGACCCCCTTAGGTAAAGATGTACTGCGCAGGCTTAGACTGATAGAACAAGATGCCATACACAGAACAGGCGAAATGACCGTTAATGGTGCCCAGCAAATGCGACAACTGGCACAGGAAATGGTGGACCGCTTCCCTGATATCTTTGTGGATGGCAGCTATGTCGACGCCCGCAGCATTGTGCGAAACCACTCCATCATGTCCATGCAGGAGTTCATGACCCAGATAGCAAGACACAAGGCAAAGATGGAACTTCGCATCAAATCATCGCACAGCAACGACCAATGGATGTATGTGCGAGACAAGGAGCTGGAGGCTGACCGTTTCAACGCAGAGACCGAAACCAGTTATCAAGCATACATAAAGGCCAACAGCAACAATAAGCGACTGTGGGAATCGTTATTCACTAGCACCGACTACGTCAAAGAGCATATCGACACCGTCCAGTTCAACGACCAGCTTTTCACGTTGGCCGGTGGCATTCAGAACACCCCCTTGGATGGCGTTATAACACTATACGACATCTATACGCCACAGGAAATCTTGGAGCACTGGCGTTTACACAATGCGAAGAACTATATCAGCTATGGTGGTTTCGAACTAAACGGCGGTAATCAGCCTTTCGCCCAGCGTGCCCCATTATGGAACCTACTGCATCAGGGCGACAGCATCAAGAAACTGGACCATCCCGTAGTGCATCTGCGCTACAGCAGCCGAGGCATGGTGATGGAACTCATCTGCCTAATGGAACTCAACGGCTACGGGCTTAAGACTTCCGACCTCAACCAGTTGGAAAAACTGGGATGGGCCAACTATCGTATAGCACCCTTCGGATCAAGCGTACAGGTGGTTTACTATCGTAAGGACAAGACCGACGAAAACATCCTCATCAAGGTATTGCTGAACGGACAAGAAGCCCGTCTGCCCATTGAGACAGACTGTGCCCCCTACTATCACTGGGAGGACGTCAAACGCTACTACCTGCGTAAGCTCTATGCCCACGAGAAAATCAGATTCGACTATAATAAGAGTAAGGACGAATAAAAACACCCATTATGAAAACAAGACTCATTCTCATCCTGCTTCTTACATCATACATCATACCTCTTGATGCCCAGCCCGTACTTGACATCATCAGGAAGAACCCGGCCTATGCGACCTGCAACTATAATACTTATCCCAATACGCTGTATAAGTTGACGCCAGCGCCCAAAGGCAAGCATCCCTTCTATATCTCACACTACGGACGCCACGGGTCGCGCTACATCAACAATCCCAAAGGCTACAACATCCCACATGCCATGATGCTGCAAGCCGAGAGTGTGGATGAGCTGACACCCACTGGCAAGAAAGTGCTGGCCGAGATGAAGACCATCATCAGCGACTCGGAAGAGCGTTGGGGCGAGTTGGCAGAATATGGCCGACTGCAACACAAGTGGATAGCTCAGCACATGATAAAGCAATTCCCCGAAGTATTCGAGGGTAACGCATGGATTGAGGCCAAAAGCACCACCGTCCCACGTTGCATTATATCGATGGGGACCGAGCTGAACGTATTTGCACAATATAACCCTCAATTGGAAATCAGCCAGGAAGCCTCAAGGCGCGACATGTGGTACATGAACCACCAAGACCCCGTCATGAAGCGCGGCAAATTGTCGCCCGAAGCCAAGAAGGCTTACAATGAATACATCTCCAAGCGCATGGGCAACAGCAGACTGATGGAGTTGATATTCAAGAACCCTGACATCGTCAAGGAAATGGTCGATGAGGACGACTTCAACTACTATCTGATGAAGATGGGACTCTTCCAGTTGAACACCCATCTGTATCAGAACACTTTCTTGATTGACATCTTCAAGCCAGAAGAACTATACCTCTTGTGGCAGGTAGACAATGCCCTCTGGTTTGCACAGTATGCCAACTTCACGCCCAACTACGGTGGACAATATCCTTACACCCAGCGCCACCTGCTACGCAAAATCATCAACGAGGCTGACAGCTGCATCCATTTAGAGCGTCATGGTGCCCAACTGCGCTTCGGCCACGACACCGTCGTGCTGCCCTTGGTATGTCTGTTAGGCATCAACGGCTACGACCTGCGTTCCGACAATCTCGACGAGATTGAAAGCAAGGGATGGTGGTGTTCCGACATCTTCCCTATGGCAGCCAGCCTGCAATTCGTGTTCTATCGCAGCAGCCCCAAGGACAAGGACATCCTTTTCAAAGTGCTGCTGAACGAACAGGAAGCCCGTCTGCCCATCCACACCGATTGTGCACCATATTACCATTGGCGCGACTTCCGTCGGCACTATCTGAAGAAGATAGATAATTTCGAGAAGAAACAGAAAAAGTAAAAAAGAGAGCAGTTGCGAAAAGCTGCTCTCTTTTATTAGATTTATCTGACGCTTATTATGCGAACGGATTCTCGGTGGGATAGAAGTTACCCTTCGGGAAGTTGTAATCAATCTCGTCAACGGGGATACCCATGTACTTGAGAACCTCCCAGAGATACTTACCCTGATGGCCGAACATCACAGCGCAGTGGTGTGGATAGTGCTTCTCGATGAGGACGTGACGATAGAAGCGGCTCATGTTCTTGATACCGAAGATACCGATAGAACCGAACGAGCGGGTAGCTACTGGGATCACCTCGCCCTGAGCGATGTAGGCGCGGAGCTTGGTGTCGGCAGTAGACTGCAGACGATAAACTGTAGCCAGACCGGGCTGGATGTCACCCTCAAGGGTACCGTTAGTAACCTCGACAGGCAGAGCGCGGGCCATAATGCGCTGGAAGCACATCTGGCAGTTGCAAACCTTAGAAGAGGCAGTGTTACCGCAGTGGAAGCCCATGAAGATTTCCTTGTCGGTATAGGTATCGCAGGCGAACTTCTTGCCCTTGATGCTCTCCTCGTACATATCCTGAGGAACGGTGTTGTTGATGTCGAGCAGCGTAACGGCGTCCTCGCTGATGCAGGTACCGATGTACTCAGACAGTGCGCCATAGATGTCAACCTCGCAGGCTACGGGGATACCGCGGCTGGTCAGACGGCTGTTGACGTAGCAGGGAACGAAACCGAACATGGTCTGGAATGCAGGCCAGCACTTGTTGGCCATAGCCACGAACTCGCGAGAGCCCTTGTGAGCCTCAATCCAGTCGGTCAGCGTCAGCTCGTACTGGGCAAGCTTAGGCAGCACCTGAGGAATCTTGTTGCCGTGACCCAGTTCGGCAGCCATATCCTTCACGACATCGTCGATGCGCGGGTCGCCCTGATGCTTCTGGAAAGCTTCGAGCAGGTCGAGCTCTGAGTTCTCTTCAATCTCGACATCGAGGTCGTAGAGGGCACGGATAGGAGCGTTACAAGCCAGGAAGTTGTTAGGACGAGGACCGAAGCTAATGATCTTCAGGTTCTGCAGACCTACGATAGCACGGGCGATGGGCAGGAACTCGTGAATCATTTCAGCGCACTGAGCAGCGTCACCAACGGGCTCCTCTGGGATGTAAGCGCGGGTCTTGCGCAGGCTCAGAGCCTGGCTGGCATTCAGCATACCGCAGTAAGCGTCACCACGACCATCAATCAGGTCGTTCTGAGTCTCCTCAGCAGCAGCGCAGAACATAGTTGGTCCCTGGAACCAGTCAGCAATCATGGTCTCAGAAATCTCAGGACCGAAGTTGCCCAGATAAACGCAGAGTGCGTTACAGCCGGCCTTCTTCACATCCTCAAGGGCCTGCTGAGCGTGAATCTCACTTTCGACGATGCAGATGGGGCACTCGTAGATGCCTTCCTTACCAAACTTCTTCTCATACTCAGCGATAACGGCCTTACGACGGTTAACAGCCAATGACTCGGGGAAACAGTCGCGAGATACGGCGACGATTCCAATCTTAATTTTAGGTACGTTGTTCATAAATAAATGTTATATAAAGTAATGTTTAGTCAGATACGGATGCAAAAGTACAAAATAAAACTTAAACAAAAAAACATTGAACATTAAAATAAATGATTACGTAGGTTTTTTTAACGTTTCACACTCAACGTTGCAGGGTCACTGCCATCAGACCGATGACGACATCGTTGCTCAGGGTGCGTAAGGTGAGCGAAAGGACCTTCTTCTTCGGGTCAAGAGGCAGACACAGCAACTGGGCTGCACCACCAGGTATCAGACGGGGCTCGACACCCTTGATGCCTAACAGTTTGCCAAGGTCGCGACTGACCTTACCCGTACCCAACGAGATGCGATACGGA
>Ga0256407_10010479_pt1 | contig 13010 bp, 11 predicted proteins | sample RumenRJG_04DNA_FD_193489 | JGI IMG/M metagenome (GOLD analysis project Ga0256407, IMG submission 193489) | Bovine rumen microbial communities from Lethbridge, Alberta, Canada - RJG_04 | ecosystem: Host-associated > Mammals > Digestive system > Stomach > Rumen | place: Canada: Alberta... | reverse complement strand
GATTGCTTCGCGATGCCAAGAAACACGGCATCAAGTTCGGCATCGGGATTGAACCAGAGATGACCAACTCTGTTTCTGAGCTTTATGATGCTCACCCCGATTGGATTATCAAAGCTCCTAAGCGCGATGCTGTTCAAGGTCGTGGAGGTACGCAGCTCATTCTCGACATGAGTAATCCCAAGGTGCAGGACTTTGTGTTCTCTGTTGTTGATAACCTCATGACCAAGTATCCTGAGATAGATTATATCAAGTGGGATGCCAATATGCCTATCCTGAATCACGGTTCGCAGTATCTTACTATGAACGATCAGAGCCATCTTTATATTGAGTATCATCGTGGATTAGAGAAGACTTGCAAGCGCATACGTGCCAAGTATCCTGAGCTTACCATCCAGGCTTGTGCATCTGGTGGTGGACGTGCCAACTGGGGCGTACTGCCTTACTTTGATGAGTTCTGGGTGAGCGATAATACAGATGCTCTTCAGCGCATCTATATGCAGTGGGGCACCTCTTATTTCTTCCCAGCCATCGCTATGGCCAGCCATATCTCGGCTACACCAAATCACACCGTTTTCCGTACCACATCCATGAAGTATCGCATCGATGTGGCTATGAGCGGACGTCTTGGCATGGAGATTCAGCCTAAGAATATGACTGATGATGAGAAAGCCCTTTGTCGCAAGGCCATCGCTGAGTATAAGCAGATTCGCCCCATCGTGCAGTTTGGCGACATCTATCGTCTGGTTTCGCCTTACGATAAGATAGGTTTGGCTTCGCTCATGTACGTCAATGAGGCAAAGGATAAGAGCGTGTTCTTCTGGTGGAAGACTGAGTCGTTCCAGAATGAGCATCTGCCACGAGTAAAAATGGCTGGTCTTGATGCCAATAAGAATTATAAGGTACACGAACTGAATCGTATCGACATCAAGCCTATGGACATTGAAGGAAAGGTTTTCAGTGGTGCCTATCTGATGAATCACGGTTTGGAGATGCCTTATCGTAATGAGCCTGAGTGGTCGAAGAAGAGCGATTGGAGCAGTCGTGTACTGCTGTTAGAAGCCCAATAACTTAACTAAACAATATGATTATGGAGGAAAACAACAACAAGAACTTGTCCCGTCGCGATTTTCTTCGCCGATTGGGTATGGGCGCAGGAGCCGTTATGGCTTCAAGCGTTATGGGACCGCTACGTGCGTTGGCTCAAGATGATAAGAAGGCGGTTTCGCCTAACAACCGCATGACATATCGTGTTCAGCATGGTTCTGGCGAGCAGATTTCTCTGCTTGGCTTTGGCATGATGCGATTGCCTAATAATCAGGAAGAGGTTAACCAATTGGTAGATTATGCCATTGAGCATGGCGTGAACTACTTCGATACAGCCCCCATGTATATGGGCGGCCAGTCGGAAGTGCTTACTGGCAACGCCCTCAGCCGTCATCCGCGCGATAAATACTACATCGCTACTAAGATGTCGAACCAGAACCAGCGCCTTTGGAGCTTTGAAGAGTCGCAGAAGATGTACTATCAGTCGTTCCAGCGCCTAAAGGTTGATCATATCGACTATTATCTGCTGCACAGCATTGGTGGTGGAGGTATGGACACACTCAATAAGCGATTCTTCGATAATCATCTGCTCGAGTTCCTACTGAAGGAACGAGAGGCTGGTCGTATCCGTCATCTGGGGTTCTCGTATCATGGCGATGTGCGTCCGTTCGACTGGCTGCTCGACCATCAGGAGGAGTATCACTTCGATTTCGTTCAGATTCAGATGAACTTTCTTGATTGGCGCCATGCCTCTATGGGTAATGGTTGGCGTAAGGATGCCGATGCTGAATACCTGTATAATAAGTGCGAGAAAACGGGTGTGCAGTGCGTCATTATGGAGCCCCTTCGTGGTGGAGCCTTTGGCAAGATGGCTCAGGAACTTACTGACCAGCTAAAGGCAGTACGTCCTAACGATAGTACTGCTCGTTGGGCCTTCCGTTGGGTGGGCTCTCATCCCAATATCCTGACCACATTGAGTGGCATGAACCAAATGGACCACATGAAGGAGAATGTAGAGACCTTCTCGCCGCTCGAGAATTGTACTGAGGCTGAGAATACGCTGTTGGCTGAGATTGCCGACCAGATGGCAGGATTCCCAACCATTCCTTGCACAACTTGTGCCTATTGCATGCCTTGTCCTTATGGAGTGGATATTCCAGGTAACTTTGCCTACTACAACGAGGCTGTAAACTCTCACATCCTGCCACTACCTGAGAAGCAGGCTGCCGACTATGCCACTAAGAAACAGCAGTTTGCCGATGGCTTACGCAAGGCCCTGCCCAACGTAGAAACATGGGCTCGCAGCTGTGCCGATTGCGAGGAATGCCTTGCCAAGTGCCCCCAGCAAATCCGCATTCCAAATCAAATGGCCCGCATAGTAGAACTATTAAGAAACAGATAATACACAACAATCCCCCCAAGAGTTTCTTATCCTATTCGAAAGCGCGAAGCTTTGTGTCGAAATCTTTAGCACCGCCTGTCTCGTTGAAGAGTTTCTTCAGGAGACGGACGCGAGTGTTGGTTATGGTTTGAGGTGTGGAGATGGTGAGAGTAGCAATCTCGGATGGTTGGAAGTTATGGCGGATTAACAAGCATACACCCTGCTCCTTGGTGTTGAGTTGTGATAAGAGCAACTGTAAGTTTGGGTTGAGTGTATATGAGCACTGAGCGAGAGCGTTCATATCGTCATCATCAGCAGCCTGTCCTTTATTGGCCGATGCATGAAGAGAGGCTACAATAGTCTTTAGCAGCTCAGAGTTCTCACGTTCTTCTCGTTCACGTTGCAATCGCATCTGGGTAAGCTCCTCGCGAGTTCTATCGTATTTTTTTCTGACTCTCAACAAAACGGGCGTTTAGTCTGTCTATTCTGCGACGACTATACCAAATACCAACGATTGTTACTATAATCAGCATTATTATGGCCGAAAGCAGTATAATGGTAGTACGATACTGCTGTCGCTCCTTCTGCTGCTCGTCAAACTGGGCTTGCAGGTCGATGATGCTGGCTACATCATTGCGCTGATAAAGGTCGTGATATACCTCATTCAGGTGGCTACTGTAATAGGCAGCCCTTTCAGTAGCTCCACGATTGGTAAGGTATCTTATCAGCTGGCGATAAGAGCTGATGCTGACATCGGGCGAAAAGGAGTTAACCAGTTGGTACCATTGTTCAGCAGCGCTAACGGTGTCTTTCTCAGCAAGATACACATCGGCAAGGAGTTTTGAGGCTCTGTCGGTAGGCGACTCCTGAATGGCTTTGAGCAATAGCTGTTTGGCATCTTTGCGCTTGTTCTGTTGCATCAGATAGCTGGCCACATTAGTAAGATAGGTGGCTCGAATCTCACCATCGGTCTTAGGCGCATATGGCTTGGCCAGATTGTTGTAGTAATGCAGACTATCAGTCTCGCCAAGCATATCAAAGGTCTGGGCTATGTTGTTCAGAGCCTTAACAATCCAGTCGTCCTTATGACATTGGCGTGCTGCAGCCAAAGCCTGTTTGTAGTATCGAAGTGTCTGGGTATAGTTGCCCACATTGTCGTTGATATCGCCAAGTACAGAATAGAGATAACAATTGAAAACGGGATCGTTTACTTTCAAGGCTATCTGCTCGGCACGTTTCATGGTGAGCACGGCCTCGTGGGTTTGCTGCTTATGGTAGAGCACGATGGCGTGGTGCAGCAAGGCCCTTGCCAATCGCGGTTTATCGTTATGACTCTCATAATAATCTCTGCTGAACTGAATAAGCGACATCGTTTCTGTTGCCAATCCGCTGCGATGCAAAGCCTCGGTATAAAGCAGTCCGAAGAGGGCGCGATCGGGGTTGGAGAGCGTAGTATCGGCCCAATACGGCTCAAGCATTGTTACTACCGAATCAGGATGCTCAACAACTATCTGCTCAGCTTGGGTAATCACGCTGTTGTGGGGCTGCTCTTGATGCGAGCAGCCCACAATAACGAGAGAGAATATGAGAAAAACGATGGTTATCATTTCAGGCGGAAATTAAGAGGTACGGTATATTTTACGCGTACTTTCTGACCCTTCTGCTCGCCAGGAATCCATTTGGGCATGCCAGAAATGACTCTAACGGCCTCGGCATCAAGCGATGGGAAAGCCTTTCTTACTACCTCAATATCAGTAATACTGCCATCGGTGTTTACAACGAATGTAACAAGAACTCTACCTTCTATCTTTTTCTTCTCTGCATCGGCAGGATACTTGATGTTACCATTAAGATACTCGAACAGGGCTGCAGAGCCGCCAGGATATTCAGGCATCTTCTCTACTACGTCGAACACCTGCTGATTCTTCTTAGCTACTACGGTCTTCTGAGCGCTCACTGTAGTGAGGCCAAACAAAGCCATAAGTGCCATGATAATAAACTTCTTCATTCTTTTCTAATTTTAAATGGTTCAACAATCAATTTGTCTGTCCGGACGGTGCAAAAGTAAGAGATTTCCTGCTTTTTTGCAAGAAATCCATTACATATTATTACACAAGGGGCTAATTTTACACAAAAACGGAGAAATATATGTATAATAAAATAACAACACCCTCTCAAATAGGAAGGGTGCTGTAGTAAAAGATTAAAACTTGGAAAAGTGATTAATATGCTTGTTCATGAACGCCCTTTACGGCTCTACCGCTTGGATCATTCATGCCTTTGAAGGCAGCATCCCACTCAAGAGCGATGGCTGTAGAGCAGGCTACGCTGGCCTCGCTTGGAACACTCTTGGCAGCAGAGTCGCTGGGGAAGTGTTCGGCAAATATAGAGCGGTAGTAATATTCTTCTTTGTTCTTTGGAGGGTTGATGGGGAATCGCTCTGCAGCGTGTGCCATCTGCTCATCGCTTACAGCCTCTGAGGTTATCTGCTTCAATGTGTCAATCCAAGAATAACCAACACCATCACTGAACTGTTCCTTCTGGCGCCAAGCTACCTCTGCTGGCAGCATATCGGCAAATGCCTCGCGCACAATTTTCTTCTCCATAGTGGTGCCTGGGCACATCTTGGCCTCTGGGTTGGTGCGCATAGCTACATCAAGGAACTCCTTGTCGAGGAATGGTACTCGTCCCTCAACACCCCAAGCGCTCAAACTCTTGTTGGCGCGCAGACAATCGTAGAGGTGAAGTTTAGAGAGCTTGCGAACTGTTTCATCGTGGAAATCTTTGGCCGATGGAGCTTTGTGGAAGTAGAGATAACCTCCGAAAATCTCGTCGGCTCCCTCGCCTGAGAGTACCATCTTGATACCCATCGACTTGATTACGCGAGCCAACAGATACATAGGTGTTGAGGCTCGAACGGTGGTAACATCGTAAGTCTCGATAAAGTAGATAACATCACGGATGGCATCAAGGCCCTCCTGTATAGTGTAGTTGATTTCGTGGTGAACGGTACCTATATGGTCGGCCACCATTTTAGCTTTTGCAAGATCGGGTGCCCCTTTAAGTCCAACAGCAAACGAGTGCAGACGTGGCCAGTAGGCGCGAGTCTGTGAATTGTCTTCGATACGGTGCTCACTGAATTTCTCGGCAATGGCAGAGATGACTGATGAATCAAGTCCTCCTGACAGCAATACTCCGTAAGGTACATCACTCATAAGCTGACGCTTAACGGCATCAGTAAGTGCATCGTGGATAGCTTTGCTACTGGCCTGATTGTCCTTAACGGCATCGTACTCAAACCAGTCGCGCTTGTAGTAGCGCTTCATGCCTGGGTCGCCACTATCGTAGTAATGTCCTGGGAGGAATGGCTCGTAGCGCTCGCACTGACCTTCTAAGGCTTTTAGTTCTGATGCTACATAAACGGTGCCATCGGCATCGTAACCAATATAAAGTGGGATAACTCCAATGGGGTCGCGAGCAATGAGAAACTCATTCTTCTCCTCGTCGTAAAGTGCAAAGGCAAAGATTCCACTCAGGTCTTCGAGGAAGTTGATACCTTTTTCACGATAGAGTGCCAGAATGACCTCACAGTCGCTTCCTGTCTGGAACTCGTACTGACCAGCATAACGACGACGAATCTCCTGATGGTTGTAAATCTCACCGTTTACTGCGAGAATCTGCTTGCGGTCAGGTGAGAACAAAGGCTGACCACCCGATTCAGGATCCACGATACTCAATCGCTCGTGGGCCAGAATTGCTGATCCGCCACAGTAGATACCACTCCAGTCAGGTCCGCGATGGCGGATTTTCTGACTCATCTTCAATGCCTTTTGTCGCAGTGCCTGCGACTGCTCCTTTACGTTGAATATTCCTACTATTCCACACATAGTTTTTTATCTTTTTTGTTATTGTTTGAATGTTTGCTGTTTTTGAAAAGGAGTCCTTGGACTCACGGCTGAAGCGTGAATCCAAAGACCAAATAAGCTTTCTGTGTATTTGGGTTGCCTGCAACCTGTGCGAACACTGGGATGCTGAACGAATCAGTAACCTTGATGTCCTTTGTTGCCTTAAGAGCTAGGTTTGTTACGGCGAAACCATCTACACCATAGAAGTCGGTTGCATAAGGAACGGCACCTACAGTTGCACTCCAGTCAACTGATGCAAGTTTGAAAGGCGCACTAATTTCAAAGTATGAACTGTAGGCACGCTTGCCGTCCTTGTTCAGACCGTCGTTACCAGCAAAGTTTGTGAACCACTGAATGCTGGCAGCTCCGAAGTCATAGCCAATGTTTGCCTCGAAGATGTGACTTGTCTTATTGGCATCGTAGAGGAAGTAGCGCTCTTCAGGAGTATTGAACCAATAGTCGGTGATTCCGATATTGAATCCGCCTGTAGAGTAGGCGAGGGTGAGGTCGAACTCCTTAGTGTCGGTAGGATCAGAAAGACCAATGCTTCCCCATGCAGAGAGTGACAGACCTTTATATCCTATGCCGAGTGTTGGCTGTACTGATACGCTTCCGCACTCTAAACCACGCCATACATACTGGCTTACAACATCAGTTGCTACTGTGGTTTCAACTTCGTCTTGTGCCGTAGCACCAATTCCTGTAGCGAACAACATCGCCATTAAAACAATCTTTTTCATAATTCTCTCTCTTTAAATTCTCAACTCTTATTTCTTAATTAGTTATAGCACATCTCTCCGTGCTCGTATACGTCAAGACCTTCTTCCTCAATTCGCTTGTCAACACGCAGGCCATGAAGTTTCTTGATTCCAAAGAACAGAACTACACCACATGCAGCTGCCCAGAGGTCGATGACCAGTACTCCAAAACACTCAGCACCGAAGAATCCCCAGCCGTGACCATAGAATGCACCGTTTGATGTAGAAAGCAGACCTGTCATCAGTGTACCAAGAATACCACATACACCGTGTACAGAAGAAGCACCTACAGGGTCGTCGATGTGCAGCTTGTGATCGATAAACTCGATGGCGTAAACCAGTACGATACCACATACAAAACCAATGATAACAGCACCGAGTGGTGATACGAGGTCGCAACCAGCTGTGATACCTACAAGACCAGCCAGAACACCGTTCAGAGTAAGTGAGAGCGATGGCTTGCCATATTTAATATAGGTAAGGAACATAGTAGCAGTTCCGCCAGCAACAGCAGCCAGGTTAGTGGTCAGGAATACGTGTGAGATAGCGATACGGTTAACCTCGCCGCTAGCAGCCAACTGAGAACCAGGGTTGAATCCGAACCATCCCAGCCAGAGGATAAATACGCCCAGAGAAGCCATAGCCAGGTTGTGACCAGGAATAGCGCGACTCTTACCGTCCTCACCATATTTACCTACACGGGGACCAAGTGCGATTGCACCAACCAGAGCCAGCACACCACCTACGCTGTGTACGATAGCTGAGCCAGCAAAATCATGGAATACATCACCGAAGGTGCTCATCATAAATCCATCAGCAGCATCGTTGCAGAGCCAACCGCCACCCCAGGTCCAGTGACCCTCAACAGGGTAGATAATCAGCGAGATAACAGCACTGTAAACCAGATACATAGAGAACTTTGTGCGCTCAGCCATAGCACCACTAACGATAGTAGCAGCAGTAGCACAGAATACGGTCTCGAAAATCAAGAAACCTTCAACTGGCAGATCGCTCTCGTAGAAACTCAGGTCGCCCCAGTTAGGCATACCGATGAAACCACCAAGCACGTCGCCGCCAAACATAAAGCCGAAGCCCAGGAAGAAGAACAACAGTGAACCGAACATAAAGTCGACAAAGTTCTTCATCAGGATGTTAGCCGTGTTCTTACTACGAGTAAAACCAGCCTCACAGAGGGCAAAACCAGGCTGCATCCAGAAAACCAACATAGCTGCCAATAGCATCCATACGGTATCGAGTGAAATTCCTATTTCGTTCATAATCTTTTTACCTTTAATTTATCCTTACTTCTTGTCTCTCAAAACAGTGTCACCATTCTCACCTGTACGTATTGACCATGTGTCGATAACATCGCTAACGAAGATACGACCATCACCAATTTCGCCAGTGTGGGCTACTTTTAGAATCACTTTTACAGTTGGATCGAGGAACATGTCGCGGCACACGATGGTGATTGCGACACGCTCGATCACGTCGGTACTGTACTGTACACCACGATAGATTCGCTCCTGACGGCTCTGGCCGATTCCGTGAACGTCGTGGTACTCAAACCAGTCGATGTCGGATGATAGCAATGCAGCTTTCACCTCCTCGAACTTAGTCTTACGGATAATCGCTTCAATCTTTTTCATACCTTTCAAACTTTTACCTAATTAATATATAAATCACGAAATTTATGACACTTTGTCATTTCTTGGGTGCAAAGTTAATGCATTTTGATAGCAAAACAAGTGTTATCGCACACATTTTGTTATTTTTTGTTTTGCCAAGTTATCCTTTTGTTATCTCTGTTTATGATTTTCTTTCAAATTGTAAGCAAAACACTTAAAATACTTATAAATTGTTACTTTTTGCCAAAATGAAGGTGATTATGCTAAGTATTTCTTTAATATTTATCCAAAATGTGCTACCTTTGCATCCGAAAAAAAATATAAACGCAAACATTGATCATAACATTATGGCATTAGTAAACGACCACTTCTTGAAACTGCCGAACAACTACCTGTTCGCTGACATTGCCAAAAAGGTAAACGCCTTTAAAGCCACCCACCCTAAAGTTGATGTTATTTCGCTGGGCATCGGAGATGTCACACAGCCTTTGGCTCCAGCCGTTATCGAAGCCATTCATAAGGCTGCCGACGAGATGGCTACACGTCAGGGCTTTAGGGGATATGGTCCAGAGCAAGGCTACGATTTTCTGCGTGATGCTATCTTGAAAAATGATTTCCTGCCTCGCGGTATCCATCTGGATCGCGATGAGGTGTTTATCAACGATGGTGCAAAAAGTGATACTGGTAATATACAGGAGTTGGTACGTTGGGATAACTCAATAGGTGTTACCGATCCTATCTATCCGGTTTACATCGACTCTAACGTGATGATTGGTCGTGCAGGTGTTCAGGAGAATGGCCGTTGGTCTAATGTCGTTTATATGCCATGTAATGCCGAGAACGGTTTTGTGCCTCAGTTGCCAGATCGTAGAGTTGACGTTATCTATCTGTGCTACCCTAACAACCCAACAGGAACTGTCATCTCGAAAGAGGAGTTGCGCAAATGGGTTAACTACGCACTGAAGAACGATACTCTTATCTTCTACGATGCAGCTTATCAGGCATATATTCAGGATGATAAGATTCCGCATAGCATATATGAGATTCGTGGTGCCCGCAAATGTGCCATTGAGTTCCATTCTTATTCTAAGACAGCTGGATTCACAGGTGTACGTTGTGGTTATACCATCGTGCCAAAGGAGGTTACAGCCGCCACTCTCACGGGCGAGCGCATACCTCTTAATCCGTTGTGGAACCGTCGCCAGTGCACCAAGTTCAATGGCACAAGTTACATATCACAGCGTGCAGCAGAGGCAATCTATACGCCTGAGGGCAAGCAACAGATCAAGGAAACTATCGACTACTACATGCAGAATGCCAAGAAGATGCTTAACACACTGCGAGGCCTGGGCTTTGAGTGCTATGGCGGCGAGAATGCGCCATATATCTGGGCTAAGACGCCTGAGACATCAAGCTCATGGAAGTTCTTCGAGGAGATGCTTTATGGTGCACATGTAGTCTGCACGCCAGGTGTAGGATTTGGTCCTTCTGGCGAGGGATATGTACGATTTACAGCCTTTGGCAGTCACGAACAGACTGACGAGGCACTGCAAAGAATAGAAAACTGGCTAAAGAAGTAGCACATTTGCTACTTCTTTGCCACATTGTCAACATAGTTAATGAAGGCCTGATTCACCAAGCGGTTACCGCCTGGAGTTGGATAATGGCCAGTAAAGTACCAGTCACCTGGATGGTTGGGGCAGGCCTCGTGGAGGCCTTCGATGCTCTGGAATACGAGCTCTATTGGTGCCTGCATGTTAGCAGGACGTAACATTTCTACTATCTTATTATTAATCTCTTCAACAGTGAATGGGGCATATACTGCACGTACACAGTTATGTATCTCCTCCTTTGGCTTTTGCAGCTCGCGCTTGCAAGCCATATAGGTGTCGTTAACCAATTGCCACATGCCGCGTTCCTCTATCAATGCCATCGTAGCGCGGAAGGCGCAGAACTCCTCCAGACGGGCCATGTCGATACCATAATAGTCAGGGTAGCGTATCTGCGGCGAACTTGATACCATCACAATCTTCTTGGGGTGCAGACGATCCAGAATCTTAAAGATACTCTCTTTCAGTGTGGTGCCTCTAACAATGGAGTCGTCGATAACCACAAGGTTGTCTACGTTTGGTGTCAGCGATCCGTAGCTTATGTCATATACATGAGCGGCTAGATCGTTGCGCTCTGTGTTAGTTGAGATAAAGGTACGCAGTTTGATATCCTTCCACACTACCTTTTCTGTTCTCACGTCGCCATGCAATTTTCGCACGCCGTCTGTCATTCCGTAATAGGCTACCTCGGCTGTATTAGGGATATATGAGAACACTGTATGATCTACATCGCCATCGATGGCTTTCATGATGGCAGGTGTGAGCTGTTCTCCCAAACGCTTACGCTCCTGGTATATGTCACAGTCAGAACCACGACTAAAGTAGATACGTTCGAACGAGCAGGCACTTAGCTCCTTGGCTGGCATAATCTGCTCCAATCGGCTCTCGCCGTTCTTGTGTACTATCAGGGCCTGACCAGGCATCAGTTCAAACACCTTTTCGCGGTCAACGTCAAATGTGGTCTGCAACACAGGGCGCTCACTGGCCAGTGCTATCAGCTCTTCGTCGCGATAGAAGAAGGCTGGACGTATTCCCCAAGGGTCGCGTACAGCAAACATCTCGCCAGAGCCGGTCAGTCCGCACATTACGTAACCGCCGTCGTAGTGAATCATGGTGGTCTTAAGCACGTTGGCCATCTCTACATTATTATCTATATAGTTGGTGATGTCTGTGCCTTTAAGTCCTTTTTCCTTGGCTTCTACAAACAGTCGCTCCACCTCGCGGTCCAAGCGGTGTCCCATCAGTTCCAGTGTGATGTACGAGTCGCCATAGATACGAGGCGATTGACCCTGCGCTGTGAGGAAATCAAATACTTCGTTAATATTGGTCATGTTGAAGTTTCCGCACAGACACAGGTTCTTTGCTCGCCAGTTATTTCTGCGCAGGAACGGGTGAACAAATGTCAGTCCGCTCTTGCCAGTGGTAGAGTAGCGCAGGTGTCCCATGTAGAGTTCGCCTGCCATCTCCTGTGTTACTCTAGAGAAAATCTCTGTTATGGCATCCTTGCCTTCAGCCTTCTCGCGGAACATATATTCAGTTCCAGGTTCCTTGTTCATGCACACTGTGGCAAGTCCAGCACCCTCCTGTCCGCGGTTGTGCTGTTTCTCCATCATCAGATAGAGCTTGTTGAAACCATAGGCCCAAGTGCCGTATTTCTTCTCGAAGTAGTCAAGTGGCTTCAGCAATCTTATCATTGCCACGCCGCATTCATGCTTCAGTTGTTCCATTAATTATCAATTGTTTATTATTTAGCGCAAGCCTTCACAAAGCTCATAAAAAGTGGATGTGGATTGAGCACAGTCGACGAATACTCAGGATGGAACTGAGTGCCGATATACCATTTCTTCTCAGGGATCTCAACTATCTCTACCAGGTTGGCTGCAGGGTTGATACCTACACACTTCATGCCGTTATTCTCGAACTCCTCCTGGTACTTGTTGTTGAACTCATAGCGATGGCGATGACGCTCCTTGATGAGAATCTCTTTGCCGTAAGCCTCATATACTCTGCTGCCTTTCTGCAGTTCGCACTCGTAAGCACCAAGTCGCATGGTTCCGCCCATCTCGGTGATGCTCTTCTGCTCCTCCATCATGTCTATAACGTTGTGTGGAGTCTTATCGTCCATCTCACTGCTATTGGCGTCCTTATATCCTAATACGTTGCGTGCAAACTCAATAACCATCATCTGCATACCTAAGCAGATACCGAATGTGGGGATGTCGTTGTTGCGTGTATATTCGGTAGCAATAATCTTACCCTCGATACCACGCTGACCAAAGCCTGGACAAACCACTATGCCCTGTAGTCCGCCCAGCTTCTCAGCCACGTTCTGTTTAGTGATCTCCTCGCTGTTCACAAAGTGCAGCTTGGCTTTCACGTCGTTGTAGATACCTGCTAGGTTCAGGCTCTCGCGTATGCTCTTGTAAGCATCCTGCAAGTCGTACTTGCCAACCAGTCCGATGTGAATCTCGCGTGTAGCGTTACGCTGCTTGTTCAGGAAGTCGTGCCAGCCCTTCATGGCAGGTGTCTCGCCCACGGGGATACCAATCTTACGCATAATGGCTGCGTCGAGTCCTTGGTGCTGCATGCTTACTGGCACTTCGTAGATGCTTGGCATGTCCTCACTCTGCACCACGCACTCCAGGTCAACGTTACAGAATGAAGCCACCTTCATTCTCATGCCG
>Ga0256407_10010478_pt1 | contig 13011 bp, 11 predicted proteins | sample RumenRJG_04DNA_FD_193489 | JGI IMG/M metagenome (GOLD analysis project Ga0256407, IMG submission 193489) | Bovine rumen microbial communities from Lethbridge, Alberta, Canada - RJG_04 | ecosystem: Host-associated > Mammals > Digestive system > Stomach > Rumen | place: Canada: Alberta... | reverse complement strand
CGGCATCAGTTCGTTCCAATGGGCGGGCATCACCTGTCTGGGCGATGCCACCATCATCCTTGAAGACGGCACGACCAACAGCGTGAAGGGCGGGTATCATTCTGCTGGTATCTTTGTACCTGAAGGGCATACGCTCACAATACTTGGCGATGGCTCGCTCACGGCTACAGGGCAATCGTATGCAGCTGGCATCGGTAGCGGACGAAAAGGCACTTGTGGCAACATTGTTATTGAAGGCGGCACCATTACAGCCATAGGCGGTAATAATGCTGCGGGCATCGGTAGCGGAGAGGAAGGCTGCTGCGGCAACATCGTTATAGAAGGCGGCACGATTACCGCCACGGGAGATTATTCAGCTGGCATCGGTAGCGGAGAATATGGCTCATGCGGTAACATCACCATCGAGGGCGGAAACATCGTGGCCAATGTCAGCAGTGGTTCAGCCGCCGCCATCGGCTGCGGAGATGGTCTGAAGGACAACGTATCGTCCTGTGGTGACATCACCATCACTAACGGTGTGACGTGCGTCATAGCCACGAAAAAATCATCATCAAGCAGCGCCAATATCATCGGCAAGAGTAGCAGGCAATATTCCACCTGCGGCACCATCACTGTTGGCGACGGCCTGATTGACGTGGCTACAGACATCACTCGCTACATCACCGCTCCCGACTGGACGGGCACCACAAACGTCACGCTGGCCAAGGAGGGCTACGGCACGTACTACGGCCCGTTCGACCTCGTGTTGCCCGCCGGCATGAAGGCCTACATCGTGACGGCTTCTGCCGATGACGGAAAACTGACCTACGAAACCATCGCCAACGGCAACACCACAAACAACATCGTGCCCGCCCTAACAGCAGTGATGCTACAGGTGGCGAGTGGAGACGAAGCGCAGACTATCGAGCTGACGCTCACCAGCCACACGGCAGCGGACATTACGCAGACGAACCTCCTGCATGGCAGCGACAGTGAAACGAACACTACGGGCGCCGGCACGGGTGGAAAGTACTACAAACTGACGTACAACCAGAGCGGCGAGAACATCGGCTGGTACTGGGGTAAAGAGGACGGCGCGAAATTTAAGAGTGCGGCTAACAAGGCATGGCTGGCAGTGCCGCCAACGGCAGGAGCACGCGAGTTCTTTGGGTTGCCGGACTTCGAGGAAACCTCTGACATTAAACATGAAACATTAAACATTAAACATGGTGATGGCGAGTGGTACGACCTGCAGGGTCGCAAGGTTGCTAATGGCCAAAAGCCAAAAGCTAAAGGCCTCTACATCGTGAATGGTCATAAGGTAATTGTAAAATAATAGCCCCTACGGGGGAAATTCTTCAAATTATCTCAAATTAAACAGAATAGTAATGATAAATTTTGAATCAATTTGGAAAATTTCTCGCCGGAGGCGATAATAAAAAAAGAGCAATTATGAAAAAAGAATATATCAAGCCTCAGATGGAGGTCGTGAAGATACAAGCGATGCAGATGTTGGCGGGAAGTCCCGATGCACATGACGAGGTGGGCGGCGATGGGCAGTTCGCCCCAGAATTCGACTGGGTAGAAAAAACCTACCAATTCGGCGGCTGGGATTTGGAAGATGTCTGATGTCTGATGTAAGATGTAAGATGTAAGATGGAAGAAGTCTGAGGGCTGATGGCTGAAGAAAAAGTGTCAGGGAATAGGTTCCTGACACTTTTTTTGAGTTCGTCAACGATGATTAATGATGATCTCATATTTCGACATAAACGAAGCCCCTGGTTGAAGATGGTTCATCAGGGGCTTGTCCTTGAATTCCCCTTTGAAGCCACGCGGGTCACCGATACCATACCAAGGTTCAATGCAGACGAAAGGCGCCTGTTTGTCGTAAGGACTCCAGAAAGCAATGACTGGTGTGCGGAAGGTAACCGTCACCACTGGTTCACCTGCCTTATTCAGCAGTTCTGCACGATGCAGCTGACACTTGTGAATCTTGATAGAGTCATTGCGCCATGTATTGTTTGAGAATTCCATCAGTCCGTTCTCGGCCTCAATGAAAGGCACCTCATCCATATCATGCGAACCGTCAAGATAACTGTGAAGGGCATCCATCGGCTCCTGGTTGTCGAGACGAATGCGGCCACTCTGACTCTCACCGGGTTTCATGTCAGGAATATTGAAGGCTGGATGTCCGCCTATCTGGAAGTGGATCTCACGGGTATCGGTGTTGTGGACGTGCCAGATGACGCCAATCTTGTTGTCGTCAAGCACATAGCTGACACTGAGCGTGAAGTCGTAGGGATAGACTTTCTTCGTCTCCTCTGAGGAATCGAGCGCAAAGGTCACCTTGCGCTGGCTCTGGGCAATCAGCTTGAAGGCTGTGTCGCGGGCAAATCCATGACGGGGCAGGTGGTACTCCTTGCCGTCCACACGGTAGGTCTCGTCATTGACACTGCAGACAATAGGAAAGAGAATGGGGGAGTGGCGATTCCAATACTTCGGGTCAGCCTGCCACAGATATTCCTTACCACTGGCATCCTTGATGCTCTGGAGCTCAGCTCCTTTCTCCGATACGACGATGGAGAGTTGTTCGTTTTTCAGTTCTACCATAATAGATTGTTGTTTATATAGTTGTTCTTGGGTGCAAATATACGGAAAGTCGAGAACAGAACAAAAGATTTTAATCTTTTTTATGCCGAGACGGAGTATGTTCGCCATCTTTGATGGCAAATATACAAATAAAAGATTAAAAATCAGACGTTTTCCATCAGAATTTTATGACTCACGGTGACAGACCGTGTGTGTCATTTTTTGAAAAAAGCTTGGAGATTCAGGGTTTTCTTCGTAACTTTGCGCACTGATAGTGCGCGAGACTGCTCACGCTCGGCCATTGATACAAGCATCATGGCTCTCGCTTAACCGCAGCCTTGCCCCCGTAAAATCGACCCTCAGATGACGATATGAAAAGATTTCTCGTTTGTATGATCAGTATGCTGGCCGTGGGAGCTGCCAGCATGAAAGCACAGTTGATGGACAACGCGGACGTGAACGCCCGGTGGCACAAGACCACCATCAACGTGAAGAACGGCGGGCAGGCGCCCGACGTGGTGAAGCTGTTGCGCGCTTTTAACCAGGCGATGCCCACATGGGTGGTGGGCGAAGTGCTGAAACAAGCAGACCGCCCTGCCAAGGGAACGCGCCAGAGCGGAACGGCCTCGATATGGGACGGTGAGGAGGAGGACGACTTCCGCATCCTTATCGACAGGAGGAACGGCTACGCAGACCTGGCGTCGCAGACGGACGTCAACCAGATGTCGTGCTGCGTGTGGCGCAAGGACAACGGCCACAGAATCTTTGCCGTGAGTCTTTACGAGCAGCACGTGAAGCCGCAGAACCTGCTGTGCTGGTATGACTACGACCCGCAGACGCAGAAGATGACGCCTGCCAAGAGTCCGCTGGAGGCGTTCGAGCCCGACGTGAAGGGTACGGACATCGGATGGTGCCTGCCGATGACGGGCACAGACTTCACCATCGCAGAGTACTACGTGGGGCTGCCAGTGGTCACACATGTGTATAAATGGGACAGGAAGGAGTTCCGCTTCGATCATACGGAGATGGCCGACTTCGAGTATCTGCTGGCGGCTGACTCGAAGGAAAAGCAGCGCATAAGCCAGGGCAACGCCTGGTCGCACTACTGCATTATGGACCTGACGGGCGCAGGCAGACCTCTGCTGGCCTTCTGCAACTTCTACGACGGCGAGATAGGCGACATGATGCTCGTCGGTGAGTTTAAGAGCGACCGCGTGGCACTGGGCACGATGACTCGGGACGGTGAAAAGCTGAACGTATTCCGAGGACCGAAGCACAGGAACGGCGAGGACCAGGTAATCGTGGTGCATCGCGACATGGCAGGCGGCTTGTGGTACAACGTGGTGCTGGGCAATCTGGTGCAGTATCTGGTGTGCGACCTGCCCAACTTTGCCGACCCCGATGCGGGGCACACGGTGAAGGTAACTGCAGGCTTCGGCCATGAGACGACAGACATCATCGGCCAACTGGGCGAGTGGATTGACCTGTCAAAACTGTGGCGATGGCGCCCCATCGATATCAAAGAGGGAGAGGAAGAAGATCCCTGAATACTCCTCTAGAGACACATGACAAATGCAAAATACCAATAAATGGGTATTGCGCGATTCGGATTTTTGCCGTACCTTTGCACCGTCTCTTTAACCACACGAGTTCAGATGAATAAAGTATTTGTTTAGTTTAGTATGAGGGGCTTGCCGAGAGGTTAGCCCTTTATTTATCGGTATTTCCAAGCATTTTAGACCATTCCACATTCTGTCGTATCGGAGAAAAAGAACCAGAAAAAAGAACCGATTTTAGTTAAATCATTTAAGAATTAGACGACATGGCAGAGTTAAATTATGCAAAGGAAATGACATTGAATTTTAACCTTAGAAAGCCCACTTCTAAGAGACCTACCAATGTCTATGCAGTAGTGAAAGCATGCGGTAAACAAATAAAGATTCCAACTACGGCTAAAATCAATGCCTATCTGTGGGATAAAAAGAAACAAGTACCAATGCTATTAGATAGTATGTCAGAGGTTGAACGTGATAACGCAAAACATGTTTTAAAAATAATTATATCATTTCAGAGTGCTTTTTCGGATTATTATTGCTATATTTGCCAAAATTTTCGGATAATCTCACAAAAAGATGTAAGAGACTATTTCGAGAAGACAGTATTGTCGGAACTAATAGTAAAGAAAATGGCTAGGAACGGTGTACCAAATGTTAAAAAAGAACGTAAGGCAACTAAAGCACTGCTGAAAGCACTCGAATTGTATCAAAGTGTAGACATCAAGCCTGTTAAAGACAGCACTATCCAAACATATAGATCCAATTTGAAAATCTTCATAGATTACTGTGCTGTTATTAAAAGAGATTCTGTTCAGATGCTTTCTGATAAGGGGATAAATGATTTTGAAATCTACTTACATGGTAAAGGTGAGTCAGCAAGTAATATCAGAAACAGCCTTAGAATCGTTAAGTTATTGATAAATAACGTCATGGTAAAACATCCTGACTTCAAATTGTATGGAGTAAAAAAGGTTGATGTAAAACTACCAAAGAATGTAAGGACAGAAGGGAAAAAAGTAGAACTTACAGGAGACGAAATAAAGGCTATAGAAACTTGTGAAGGATTAACACCTTCACAAATGGAATATAGAGACCTGTTTGTGTTAGAATGTCTAACAGGGCAAAGAGCAAGTGATATTCCAATATTGTTTAATCCTACTCGTTACACCATTAACAAGAACTATTTTTCATTCGTCACAAAGAAAGAAGGTGTTCCTGCATTAGTTGAAAGAACATCAGAAGTTCTTGCAATTATTGAACGCTATAAAGATGGCTTTAAGCATATTGACGTGGAATCTGAAATATTAGCGAAAAATGAAACAATTGCACTTAAAGAGATTGCTAAGAAAGCTAATCTAAACCGTATGATTACTTATTCTGATAGCAAGGGTAAAATCCAGAGCAAACCTCTCTCTGAAATTTTGAGTAGTCATTTTGGCCGGCACACTTTCGTAACTCGTATGGCTCGTACTGTACCATTAGAAACTCTCAAATTCCTCACAGGCCATAAGGACACCCAAGCATTGCAGAAGTATTATCTGCATCAAACCGAAGATGATAGAATCAATTTGGTAGATAAAGCATTAAAAGATGAGAAAAGCAACCTGCATAATGATGCAAAAAATAAAGTTACGGATGCTACGAATGAACTCTTTGCCTACGATTCATTCATTAATATAATTGAGTTGATGCATAACAACAACGATGTGTTCCACCTTGATAGCACCAAACAGGCAATTAAGGTAATGAAAGATATATCAAAACTCAATAGCTATTCTAAAGATGTAAATGTTAGTAAGGTGCAAGAGTTAGAACAAGTTGTTTTTGAACTTAGCTACTATTTTCGCGACAGCTTATTATATTCAGTATATAAGCACAAGGAAAGTTACTTTGGCATGGAAGTAGAAGTTCCAAGTACCCAAGACGTAGAGATCATGTTTGTACAAGAGGACTTAGAACGACCTCAAAAACAAATCCAAGCAGATATTGAGGCATGGGAGAATCGCTAAACAAAAAAAAGCAACCATCACAAACTTAATCGTGGTGGTTGCAGTCATGTATATAGTAATGTCTGAAAGTTTATATTAGTATGTCTGGTTTACAAGTATTATCCTCCTTTGTTGGTTTCCTATTCACAAGAACCTGACAGAAGTACTCCAATGACGGCTGTTTTGGTAGTCTTTTGCATCTTTCTTCAAGGACGTTACGAAGACTATCATAATCATTCGTAAATTTTGCAACTATCAAACTTAAAGCTTTGTCCTTACCCTTGCCATCCACATTTTTAACTGGTGGTATTGAATCATGCTCCAAGCAGTAGTCGTAGATAATTTGATATGTCATGTTATCCATTTCCTGATTCAAGAAAAGGGGGAAGTTCTCATTAATAATATGTAAAGTATTACCTATATAACGGATATAGCCTTTTGATTCCAATTTGTTAAGGTAGCCAGAATTCTTGCCGACACCTATCTTTTTGGCAAGATCTGTAGTTTTTCCTCCAAATTTAAGATAGTTTGTTCCACTCCAACAGTTAGCTTTAATAAAAAGAAGTAGTCCTTTTAATTTGGAAGAAATATTGTTATCGAAAAGAATTGGAGGTAGTATAATAAAGTAGTCTTTCTTTAATTGATTGAACTGATAGACATTATATGGATATTTAGAATCTCCTTGTTTCCGTTCTGGCTCATTAAGTAGCCCAACATTTTTTAGACCAGAAACATAACTATTTACAGTCCTTTCCGTCATATTGATGATTGCAGCAATCTGTTCTTGTGAAATGCTTGCTTTATGTGAATTATCTTTTATCTGACTTCTAATGATAGCATAAACAAGTGCTTCTTCATGCTTGCATCTCTCTGTTAGTTTGAGTATAGCATTGGGTATTCTAATATAATCGCTCATCGATAGCTAATGGGGTATTATTTATGAATATTAAATCATCTGGGTTATTCTTTGCAATTCTGTTGTATCTGGAGTGTCCTAAAGCTAACTTAGCTTCAAGCCTACTCATAAATAATTGATTTGTTGGTTTATAGAGTAGCATATTTTTTTAAATTAATATTTACCTGCTTTCGAATTTGCTCCAGCAAATGAGAAAAGCTATATGTATTATTTGTAATAATGTAATATTAGATACGAAAGTTAAGGGAAGGCTACCAGAAAGAAAAGGGAGGAATGTACGAAAGAAAAGGGAAGGTCAACTATTTCATGCTTTCTAGTCATAATTTTCCAAATGCTGTTTCCATGTAATAAGAAGATATATCGGAACAAAGAACGTATCACTACGGCCTTTGTTCTCAATATATCTATAGTACCTAAATTTTAAATGCCCAGCAGGGATTTCCAACGGATTTTCTGGTTTTGTAAAAGCTCTATATATGAATGATTAATAAAAAAACATCAACATGGAAATCACTGGGTATCTTCATTTCTTGTGTCGCTGTTTACCAGACCATTATTGAGTAGCACCTAACCCCTCATGTTATTTTGAAAAGAAGGTTGTGTTGCTAGCCATTTATAGTTGAGCCCATTTCCACTTGACTAAACCGTATTTCTGGCACGGATATTTTTTCTCTAATTTGTAGGGTAGCTCTGAAAAAAAATGTTCTGTCCTGCTCCGGTTAACCAGAGATATTAATTTGGTAACTCTTCTTTGGTCTTGCTCATCACCGGCATAGTAATATGTTCCTCGCCATCATCTATAGAAGACGTATTCTTTTCGTAGCATAGATATGTTACTAGTGGATTACTCCAATAATTAATCTCTTGAATGCATTTTGCAATATTGTCATGCAACTGCGGATATTTCTGAACTTCTTGTAGTTCGATGAATGAATCTTTTAGCATAGCTGCTAGTCTTTGTATCTCCATGGAGCAATATATGACTCTTGCTTCATTGGTAGATATGATTGCCAGTTTTTCGATTTCTGATATAGTCTAAGTATCCATAATTATATTTTTTGTAAGTTAGAGAGTATTATCTCGAGTTGAATTATCAGTATCTGTTGTAGAATAACGAAAACAAAGGCACGCCTCAATTGACGTACCCTTGTAGTTACAACTAAATCTTGATACTAATATATTATCGCTTAGTCCAGATTCAAATTAAAAATTGTTAATAATTAATCAAAGCTCAAAAAGTGACATTTTTGTATAACGGTATATAAAATGGATTTTTCGACATAAAAGTCACCCTCGACTACTTTTTAGTCCAAGTATTACCGTTTCCTTCTGTTGTTATCATCTGGTTTCCCTTAATAGTAAATGTAGTGGTCCAAGGACCGTCTTCATCCCAGTATTTCTTTTCACTCTCCCACCAGATTGCCAATGTGTTTCCATTAATCTCGTAGGTTCCCTTATCACTACGGAGGAGTGTCGTGCGGTCTGTCTTATAATTCCACCAAGTGCACGTTTTGTTTGCATTAAAGGTCATCTCAGTATATTGCCCACTTTTTTCTATCCACCACGTGCCAACGATAGGGTTAGACGAACCACCATCATCATCATCACTGCCACAGGCTGTAAATAATGCAAAACTCACCAGTAAGCCTAACATCAGGCTCAAAATTGATAATCTCTTGTTCATAGTTTTGAATTTTTAATATTGATATTGTTTAACATTGTAACCATCATAGTCATTATAGGAAACATAAACATCTTTTTGATCATCTATGTTAACTGTCACATTAGCATTTTCGTAGTATTTCACGGTCTGAATACCTTGCTTCTTCCCAAGTTTAAATTTAAAAGAAGTAATTCCATCATCTGGGGCAAATCGTAGTTTTACAGTGAAAGTTCCACTTGAACTATATGTATGCGCTATTGAAAGATTTGAAGTGGAATAATTATCATTTTTGGTAAGAACATTCTTATTCCCATCTCCCCAATCAACTTCCATAACCTGATTGACAGTGATAGCATCAATAGATAATCTTGAATTATTAGCAATTGAACGGTTAGTAACAAAAGACATTGACCTTCCACTCATCAAGCCAGTTTCATAGCCATGCTGATGTATAGTAACAGTAGTATATTGACTTGAATTCGGAATTCCATTTTTAACATCAAGATTAATATAGGCAATCCTGTCTTTATAGTTTGTATTGTCTTCAATTGTAATAGTTACATTTTCATACGGAGCATTTACCTTGCCTTGCTTATTGCTTAGTTTTATCCATGACTCATCACAATTCAAGTACCATTCAGAACCTTTAGGGATTCCTGCATCAAATTCAAGTCGAAGTAAAAATGTCTTTTTAGAAGTATCCCAACCAAGATAGGGTGAATTGTTATTTTCACTTTTATAAATTAGGCGGTAGGATATATTAGGATTGTCATTGTCATTATCTCCACCACACGCTGTTATTATGAGGACTGCTACAAACAATCCTAAGGTAAGAGTCAAAATTGATAATCGGCTATTCATAATATCAAAATTATATTATCAACTAATCATTTTACGATAAGCTTTACGCTTCTATCGCCAATCTTTACGATAGCCACACTACCAGATTGCAGCGAGGTGTCGATAATTGCAACACCATTCTGACTAATTGCCGAGCCAACTTGACCACCATTAATGCTATAGACATTGACTTGTTCTCCATCATCGCACCCTTGCACATTAATTGAACCACCATTCGTCTGAATTAGCACAGCTTTTGCTGGAACATTGGCAACTCCATTGGTAATGCCTTCCATCTTGGGCTCAACATCTATCCAGCACAGCTTTGCAGTAGCTATGTCAGAGTTGTCGCAACCAGTCTTTGTAGCATAAACGTTAATGGTATAAGTCACACCCAGTTGTACCTCATTTCCGCTTCCTGACTTGATGTCAGAATTTATAATTGAATATTGGCAGGTAGCACCCTCTGTACTGCTAGCGAATGTCAGTTTCCCGTTATTATAGCTGATGGTTGGCTTTTCACAGGTCTTCGGTGTAGGAGGTGTATCTCCATCCTCTATAAAAGCGAAGTCCTTCCAACCTTCCGTTTCCTTATATTTACCGATAGTACCCTTAGGTACATACAGTGTGGCATTGATAAATGTATTTGGGGAGAAAGTTCTATTTTTCGATGTTTTACCTGTTATTGTAAATGGATTCTCTATTAGCGAAATAACAGTGGGAATATCTACTCCATCGAATGCATTCCAACCAATGCTGGTCACATTGTTGGGGATGGTGATGGAGGTAAGACCTGAGCAACCATTGAAAGCATATTGACCAATGCTTGTCACGCTATTTGGGATGGTGATGGAGGTCAGGCCAGAACATTCTGAGAAAGCATAATCTCCAATGCTTGTCACGCTATTTGGGATGGTGATGGAGGTAAGACCTCTGCAACGTTGGAATGTATTCCCACCAATGCTGGTCACATTGTTGGGGATGGTGATGGAGGTCAGGCCAGAGCAATTCTCGAAAGCATATTGACCAATGCTTGTCACGCTATTTGGGATGGTGATGGAGGTAAGACCTCTGCAACCTGTGAAAGCACCATCATCAATGCTTGTCACACTATTAGGAATGGTGACGGAGGTTAGGCGAAAGCAACCATGGAAAGCATAATCGCCAATGCTTGTTACCTTACGAGTCCTGTTCATATAGGTTACTTCACTGGGGATTAGGATTACAACATTCCCCTTATAATCTCCAGAAGCAACTTCCAACTCTTTACCATCATTAGTGTAGTCGTAATAAATGATAACGCCATCGGCATTTTCTACCGCAATGTCGTAGGCATAAGCCTTGGCTCCAACCATACTCATGAGCACAGTGAGCAGAAATGTTAGTAGTTGTTTTTTCATAATAGTAGTAATCTATAGCCAACCAATCCCAAGAAGTCAGCGGATTATGTTTAAGAACGTGGGACTACTGCCTATTATCACCCCAGAGGTCGTGGAATTACCTATCAGCTAATAATGAAGCAATAGCCCACGTATTGAGGTATATCATGCCCTTACAGGGTACAATAATCCCAAACGTGAGCATATTGCCATTACCCTTGCTGATTAGAAATTTTCCACGTTTCTGAGGAAGGATAAAAGTCAATCGCTCTTTTGCAATGTTTGAGCCATTAAAACGCACACCAACTCATTGGGTACTTGAAACTCACCTGCAAATATAGCGATTAGTTTTGAAATTAACAAGAAATTAGACAAATATTTCACCTCGTTTGTATGAAATGCCTGTATAGTTGTATGAAATGCACTCTCATTATAGAGAAAACTCTGTCTTAATCCGTTGAACAGTGCTTATTCCCTTGCTGGTTAGCTTTGCTGTATTACGAACTGAGTAGCCTCTCTTTAGATAAGAAATAATATCCTTGTATTCTTCTCTCTTTTGGTCAGTAGTCTTGATGCTTCCAACCTTACGACCAAGTTTGCCACCACGTTCAATGTATAGCTTCCTGCCAGAGTTGAGACGGAATTTTATGTTTTCGCGTTCTAGCTGTGCACATGTTGAGAGGGTAGCAATCATTATCGGTGCAAACATAGTTGGTTTACCTTCTGCATCAAGCAAAGTAAGTTGTTCCTTCTGCATATAGAGATTAATGCCATTATCAATGAGGTCTTTCACTGTAGCCAGAACTTCAAAAGCATTTCTCCCTAGTCTGGATAGCTCACTAACTAAAAGGATGGAAACATTGTTTTGCTTGCAGTAATCGATAGCTTGCTGCAAAATGGGACGTTCACTGTTTTTCTTTGCTCCAGAGATATGTTCCTCGTATATCTTACAAAGCTCAAGGTTCTGGTATTTCACATAATCCAGAAGGTCTGAGATTTGACGATCTGTATTCTGACGGTCTCCAACTGACGAGACACGTGCGTAAATAACTGCTGTTTTTGTACTCATTTTAATCAAAGTATTAAGTGGTAACGAAAAAGGCATGCCCTTCTTAACCGTTACAGATTAAAAAGAACACACCTATTAAAAGAATACGGTTTAGAAGTAAAGAGGACACCACCTTATTATATTATATATATAGGTGATGCCCTCCGCTCTATCAACTAACCAAGAAACCATTGGTAAGTCGTATCACCGTGCAGAGCATTGTTAAGCCCCACACTGACATCTGTAGCATTAACTGCTCTAGAGAGATAGCTATCGATGTAGCTTGACTTATTGGACTCAGTCAGCAGGTTGTGGAAGTTCCACATAGAGAGTGAGCCACCTTTACCACCGAAGTCTTCGTTCTGGTAGTAACCTCTGCACACATTGTTAATCTGACTGTCAGTAATCAACAAACGAGGTATGCCCCTAGAGAGTCCTTGTGGTAGTGCCTGATAGAGTCTCATTCTGCCAATCACCTGTGCAAACTGTGTCTCAGTCAGGTGGGTGTTGGAAAGAGTCTGCATCAAGTGAATGTCCTTTGCAGGATTGAATTGGTTGAAGAGCTCCATCACCTGTTGGTAGAGTTGCTTCAAGTCCATTACCTCCATAGAGAGCTTCACACCTTGACCAGTCAGCACCTGATTGCTACAGATTACCACGCGCCAACCAACAAAGACGGAGAACTTTTCCACTCCTTTAGAAGAACGATAGAGATTCAGGTCATTGTAGTTACGGACACCCCCCACACAAAGCTCTAACTTCTTGCCATCGATCGTTTCATAGATGGTGGGGATGGTGAAAGCAAATGCTAGACGCTGATAGAACTGAGTCTTTTCACACTCCAGAAGCTCAGAAGCTCGTTTACCCAAAGCATTAGGAGTCCTGCCCCTGACAATGTGAGACACACGGATGGATGGTGCTGTCACTGCTTCACCTTGATAGAAGGTCTTAGCAGCATCATGCACTGATTCGATGAAGTCCTGATGAGAAATGGTCAGTTCCTGATTAGCCCATGTAGGAACCACACACTGAGTCTTTAGCTCATCCATCGTA
>Ga0256407_10010476_pt1 | contig 13013 bp, 14 predicted proteins | sample RumenRJG_04DNA_FD_193489 | JGI IMG/M metagenome (GOLD analysis project Ga0256407, IMG submission 193489) | Bovine rumen microbial communities from Lethbridge, Alberta, Canada - RJG_04 | ecosystem: Host-associated > Mammals > Digestive system > Stomach > Rumen | place: Canada: Alberta... | reverse complement strand
CAACGACGGCACTGTAACATTCAATCTCTATGCGCCCAAAGCCGTAAAGGTGGAAGTTTCTGGCGATTTCACTAATGCTCCCGCACCGCTCACCGAGGGCGAGAATGGCGTTTGGAGTTTCACCACAAGTAAACTCGACCCCGAATTGTATAGTTACACTTTCAATATCGACGGTATGAAAGACGTAAAAGACCCAGCCAACATTTACGTCAACCGCGACATCACATCGTACACCAACATTTTCATAATCTCCTCAGCCAAAGGCGATAAGGGCGACCTTTACAGGGTCAACGAAGTGCCCCACGGCAATCTCGCAAAAGTTTGGTACGATAGTCCCACACTCAAAATGCAACGCCGAATGACTGTTTACACACCGGCAGGTTACGACAAGGGCAAATCTTACCCCGTGATGTACCTTCTCCACGGTGCAGGTGGCGACGAAAATGCTTGGAGCGAACTCGGTCGTGCCACACAAATTCTCGACAACCTCATCGCTCAGGGCAAGGCAAAACCGATGATTGTGGTAATGCCAAACGGTAACACCAACTGTCAAGCGGCTCCGGGCGAATGGTCGAAAGGTATGTACCAACCCTCGTTTTTCGGTTCGGGCGACAAACCCGTGGCTTCGATGGAAGAGAGTTTTATGGATATTGTAAACTACATCGAGAGCCATTACAAAGTGGCAAAAGGCAAACAAAACCGCGCTATCTGCGGACTTTCGATGGGTGGCGGACATTCGTTTATGACCTCAAAACTCTATCCGTCAACATTTGGCTACATAGGTCTTTTCTCTGCGGCAATTCACGTAAACGGCGAGGGCAACGACACTTACGCTAAATTTCAGAAGGACACCAAAACCCAAACACAACTTGCCAATCTCTTTGCCGCCAAACCGAATCTCTACTACATCGCCATCGGCAAAACTGACTTTCTCTACGAGCAAAACGCCGGTCTCCGCCGTTACCTCGACGAAAAAGGCTACAAATACGAATACGTAGAAACCGAAGGCGGACACATCTGGCGCAATTGGAGGATATATCTGACGGATTTTGCACAGAAGGTGTTTAGATAAAAATCTGATTTATTAACAAATCGACCACATTATGCCAACACCCATCGCACTCCGACTCCTGAATCACCACCTTGCCGCACCTCAGCACACGAGACCGGAAGATGTTGTGAAATATATGTGCGCTATGCAGGCGCAGGAATACCGTATGATGCGGTGGGCGGTGGCAATGCGGACGCGTAGACCGTCTTTCAAGGCGTTTAAAAAGGCGTTTGACAGCGGGAAAATTGTCCGTTTGCATTTGATGCGAGGAACTTGGCAATTGGTTGCAGCCGAGGATTATTGGGCGTTGATAGACCTCTGCGCACCCAAGGCAATCGCCGCCACAAAGGGTTGGATGCACAGCAACAAAATCGACATCCACGACGACGAACTCCACGAAATCCGCGAAATCATCATAAAAATCATCGCTAAAAAACGCAGCGCAACCAAGGAAGATATTGTCAACGGACTTGCAGAAAACGGCGTACACCTCGACGAACACCGCCTTTCATATCATATCAGGATTGCGGAGATGTCGGGCGTGATTTGTAGCGGCGACCTCCTGCCAATGAAAGCTACTTATGCCCTGACCTCCAACAAATTGCCACCGAGAACCATTACCAACCACGACGAAACACTTGCAATGCTTACCCGTAAATATTTCCGCAGCCGCCAACCCGCCACTTTTGAGGATTTTGTATGGTGGTCGGGATTGAATGTGGGCGAGTGCCGCCGTGGCATCGAAATTTTGGGCAATTATATCCGCAAAGAGATTATCAACGGCAACACATTTTACCTTACCGAAGACTGCCGCACCCGTGGTTTCCGCACCGCGCAATGCCTTCTGATACCGCCTTACGACGAATACCTCATCAGTTACAAAAGTCGCGACATTGTTCTCGATACCATGCACAGACACCATGCGCACAGCAACAATGGAATTTTTCAACCGATAATCACCGTCGGCGGCGTTGTCTGCGGCAATTGGTCCCCGTACAAAAAGGATTGTAAGGCGGAGTATTTTATGGAAGGCTATGACGGCGATTTGCAAGTGGAATGGGAAAGGTATCAAGCGTTTTTGGAGGGGTGAAATTACTTTTTTAGCAAAACCAGGAAATAATTGGGATTGTGCAAAAAAATAATTAATTTTGCAACATATTAACTTCAAAAATCAAAAACTCAATGTTAGAACTCGACCCCAAAAAACTACGCGAAATAGAATCCGATTGCTTTAAGGAGGCTAAGCGAAACGCACCTACTAAGGATATGGATCAGTATGCTGAGATACTGTTGAAATTTGTTGTGCAGGTGTTTGTTTCGCATTTTCTGCCTCGGCTTCATCGCAATAGGGAGATTGCAGCCAATGCTAAAAAAATGGATTTTGAGACCGTTTACACCACGCTCTTAGAGCGACACGGCAAATATGCTGATGTGGCAAAGGACTCGCGAGGTTTCGATTACTTGTACATAAAATTTCACGAAGGAGGAGTGATTTGCCTTGAACCATTCCGTTCGGGATATTACAGCACCGGTTTTACTGGGTGCGAAAGTCTAATCACCGGCGACGATATGCCGCAGTTTTGCGACGTGGTTGAGTTTATTGCCGATCGCATTCCCGTTTGGAAACCCATTGCCGAGCGCATAAAATTTGCGGTTCAGAAAGATCTGATGAAAAACAAGATTTCCGTTGCCGCAGTGGAGGCACTTCTCAAAGCAAAACTTACCCCCTTAGGACTGAAATACAATACATTAGTTAAGCGTCCAAGCAGCAATATAAAAGTAATATTAAGCGACAAAAAAGAAGTGAATTTTTATATTAAAAACGCAAAATTATTGGCAAATCCCGATGCCTTTATTAATGTTATAAAAACTCTAAACGACTTTGTAACCCAAGGCAACGATTTTAGGATAAAAAAATATTACAAAAGCAACGACAATCATTTTTGGATATAAAGAACCTTAACTAATTATGAATCAAAAAATAGAAAAGCCTCATTTCGCCAATATCGAAAATCCCGACATTGATTGGGCGGTAAGGTATTATACAGAAAGTTATTTGGAACATCCCGCTTGTACGCAAGAAGTTTTGATAGAACAAATTTTTGGGCACATCATAACTTCTGCGGCGGGTGAATATGCCGAATTAAAAAAATATTCGAGCAACAAAAATACCAATAGACTTGTGGAAATTGCTGATTTTCTGCAATCTGAATTGCCAAACGTGTCAGCAAAAATATTAGAAACCTACAAAATGATGCTAACATTAAAATGCGGACTGCAATTTGAATTCTCACATTATTCGCGCACTGAGATTCGTTTTGTGCTTACTCATGCCGACGCATTTATGCAATGCGGGTCGCTCTCGTGGCAGAAAAGGCAGTCGATGATAACATTTTTTACTTTTATTGAAGATAATTATTCACAGTGGAATGTAGAATTGCAGCGTTATGCGTTTGAACTATCGAAAGCGCGTATGACAGCAAAGATTGAGCGCACAGCCATTGACAGCCTTGTACTTCAAAAACTTAGGGACGAGGGTTTTGAATTTTATGTTACCCCGCTAAAAGCCAACGACAAAATCACCGTAAAAATCAGCAAAAGTCAGAAAACAACTTTTTATCTGCCGCACAAAACCTTTGTAGAAAAAATTGACAAAGTGATTGCCGGAATTAAGGCTATAAAAGCATTTGCCGAAGAAAACGGACGTTTTTATGTAGAAAATATTGTAAAAATGGACAACGAACTTTGGGGAAAATAATCTAAGTTAGTGCTTGTTGCGTTTTAATTCTTTGAATGTTATTGCAACTCCGTTATTTTAGTTAATTCTGAATAAAGTACCGTTGTTACAAGTATTTTTAGAGGAATTGCTACGATTATTCCTACAACAGTACTCCACAAAAAAATATTTATTAAATTACATATCAACATACTAAGAAACACAATTTTTAAATTATTCCATACAAGTTTTCGAGATAAATTAAAACTATCAATAAAATTCGTTTTATCTATCATAAAATATGGAACAAACATACTAAAAAATGAAAGAATAGCACACAAAATCGTAGCTAACAAAACCAAGCAAGGATATAATCCGCTATTGAATTGCAACTGTGTATGTATCAATATTCTAAAAATAAACGAACACAAAATATTAACACCATAATATATAAATTCTTCCGAACTTAAAAAACTACCTAAATAGAAATTAGTTTTTGAAATATTGTTGGTTTTAAGTATTTGATTTATACAGCATAATCGAATTTTTGCTTTTACAAAAATTGATGCCCATACCAAAATCATCATCACCAAACTTAATATGAGAATAAAAATCATAAATGCAACAATAACGAGTTCGCCGCCACCTTCACCATAGTTGATAGGAGTTGTAACCGCATAATACACCACACCTACAATTATCATCAAAGGCAAAAAATATCCCAAAAATGATATTGGCAATAGTTTCAACCAGTTGGTTTTCAACTGATTCCATACTATATTAAATACATTTCCTATCATCTTGAATGCTTTGTAGTTTTTTTTATAAATGCAAAGGTACAAAATAAATACAGAAAAAATTCAAAAAAAATACTATCATTGCAATTTCTTGAAGACCGCTACGCAACAAGGCATCCTGCCCTGAGCCGTATAATATTCATGCACTTTATAACCCATCGCAGCGAAAAAATCTCGATACGTTTCAACTGAAAATTCACGTTTGAAATTTGCGCCAAGCATATTGAAAAACTTTGCTGCCACGCTTGCTGACTTCGTGCTTTCGTTGATGTAAGTTGGTATTATCACAACACCACCTTTCTTGCAAACGCGAAATAATTCGCTCATGGCAACTTCGGGATTATCAAGCAGATGAATCACATTGGCAGCAACAACCTTGTCAAATGTTTCGTCAGTATACTGCAATTTTGTGATGTCTGCCAACTCAAAAACCACATTGTTGAAATTTTCACATTTTTTACAAGCCTGACGCAACATTTTATCGGCAAAGTCGGTAGCAATAAGTCGATGGCAACGTTGCGCAATCGGCAAACTAAACATCCCCGTACCACACGCACATTCAAGCACTTTGTCGTCTGAGTTAATCATATTGGCGACATATTGTGTAATGTTCCTATTAACCTTACCGTTGAAGGTATTTTCCACGAAATCATAGATTCCCGAAATAACATTCCAAAACATAATGATTATTGCATTAATTAGTTATTGTTTTCTAACGCAAAAGTAGTACGTAAGACGTGCAACTTGGTTGCAATAACATCAAATCTAAAAAAATATTTTCATAAGAGCAGTGGGAGAAAACTTTTTTTATCGAATATTTTTTATAGTTTTGCTCCAAAGAAATATAAAAAAATAAATGTCAATACATAAAAAACTATTAAGACGTCAATCAAAATGAAAAAACTAAACTTTGAACTTATACGAAAAATTGACTACATATTGGTTTTTGTAGCAGCAATGGTTGCTATTGTAAGTTTTCTCGTATTTTTGATAACATTAATTATCGAGAATATCAATCGTGGCAGTTATCAGGTTGATGAAATGCCTGTTGTGGAATCGCCAGAAACCGAAATAAAACAATATATAGATTTTGTAGAAAAAATCGACGACGTGTTTATTTTCAGCGTAAAGAGTTCCGGCATACGTGCCGACGAAATAATTGGAAGCGGCGATAATATGAAAGAATCTTCATCGTTTTCAAATTCGGCGGGCAGATATAGTAGCGGTGACGGCATTGTAAATCTGCTGTTTGTGAAAGGCGAAAACAACGAGAAAAAACTTTTTGATTCCAACGTTTTTATCTACAAATACATTCTGAAAAATACTAACGAATACACAACAACTTGTCGCAATGTATATGCTGTTGTTACCAAAGATACCGACAACGACAAAACTCTCAGCAGTAGCGACAATATTTCGCTTTTCATCTCAGAATACGACGGCAGCCAACTTTCTGAAATTTCAAAGTCGATAGCCTCGTTTAGAATTGTTGATAAAAACCAATTTCTCTACACCGAATACGACGGCAAAAAACTATCGTATTATTCGTTTGACGCCGAGAAAAAAGAAAAGAAACTAATAAAAACCGTAGAACAAGAAATCGACGAAAAATGGATTTTTATGTAAATTTTTAAAACCTAAAAATATGGAAGAATTACAACAAGAAAAAAAATTGAAAAATTTGCCAAAAATCCCAACTGAAATTACAACAATCATTGGGAATTGGTGCGTAATCATTTCGTTAATAATAAGTTATGTACCGATGCACGGTATGTTGCTCAGCAAATATTTTTGGCCAATTTGGCTCTTTGGCACAGCACTTTCGGGCGTACAAATTGCGCTGACTAAAAACAAAATTTCAGGCGCAGTAGGATTAGCCGTAACGATTTTTGCGCTGATAAAATATTTGTAATTATTGTCGTCTAAAAAACAAAAAAATAGAGGAAGCAGATTGACTTCCTCTATTTTTTTGATAAAATTTCACTTTTCGGACAGCAAAAATTTTAATTATTTTTTTTCAAATTTTTCGCCGTTCCATTTGTACCAAACTACTTCTTCTGCCTCATCGGTGTCGCGGACTACAGAAAATTCATCGGCAGCAATTGTGCCGAGGTATCTGCCACCGCTTAGAAAATCATTTGGAAAATATTTGTCAAGCAGAGAGAGTTTACCGTTTTTAAATTCAAAAAATTTCAATTTTTTGTTTGGACTATCAAGCGATTGCCAATAATCAAGTACAAGCCATGAGCAGTTGTTGTGTTTGTAACATGACAATGTTTCCGAAAAACCTTCTTCCTCAGCTTCTGTGTTGAAAACAGCAACTGTCGGACTCGTTTCTTGGATACGTTTTAGGTTTTCGATAATCATTTCTGCGGGCACTTCTTTACCATCGTCCACCATTCCGAACGGGTCGTAACTTTTCAGCAAAACGTTCCAAATTTGCATTGCGATATTACACTCGTCGATGTTTTCAGCCGGAGTTTCAGCCGGTTTTTCAATTGTTTTTGCGGTGTCCTTTATTTCCGTGGGTTTAGTGTTTTCCGTCGCAAGATTTTGATTCTGCTTCTGACTTCCACCACACGAAAACAATGTCAATGCCGAAAGCGATAAAAGTAATAAATGTTTTTTCATGGTATTATAAAACTTTGAATTAATAATTTTTACAAATATAATTATTAAACTTTCGCAAGTGATTTAAGTGATTAAAAATCAATAAAAAAAGGCAGCAAAAATTTTGTAAATACACTGAAAATCAGTATATTTAAGTGTCAAAAAAAAATCATGCTGCCGAACAAAATTACAAAAAATTTCAAAGAAATATCAAAATTTTTTGTCGAAAATTTCGATATTTCAGCCAGTGCCATTTTCACGGTACTTGACATGTTGAAACTTAGCGACAAAAACCTCTGTCTTTCAACCAATTACAATGCGAAATATAGTCAGACTGTTAAATTCATACTAATTCTCCTGATGCCGTTTTTTCGCATCAGAAATGTGTTAAATTATTGCAAGTCAATTTTTTACAGCAAAATGACTGTGGCAAAGATACCTTGTATCGTTTCAAACGGGATAATTCTATCAGCATCAGGCTCACCCAAAAGGGCAAGTGGCGCATGATCATCACCACAGACGTGGATTTGGACTTTGAAAGGACTATGGAAATATATGCCATGCGTTGGTCCATAGAAGTTTTCTCCAAGGAATGTAAGCAGCACCTACTACTAAACAGTTGTCAATCAGTGGATTTTGACGCTCAAATAGCGGAGATAACCTTTTCTTTCATACGGTTCAACATCCTCTCCACTATACTTAGAAAACAAAAGTATGATACAATGGGCGGATTGTTTGAAGAAATAACCAAAGACACTCTCGAACTAACGATAAATGAACGTATTATTCTATTTATCAGAAATTTAATTGAAAATATTAAGAAACAATTATACGATTACAAAAACACTTTACTTGTTAATTTAAATATTGATAATCAATTAGTTAGAAAAATAATAAAATTAGAATGATATGATTGTCAGCGTGTTATGGCACTTGCGAAAGTTTAGTTAAATTAGTATAGATAAAAACGAAGATGTTATTGTTCTAATCAAAAGGTACGTATTTTGATAATTCAACCAATTTCTTTTTTACCATCAAACTGGGAACTTTGTCTACTTCGATGGCACCTTCTGGCAACGGATTTGTATTGGATACTACAATTTGCCTATCGCCACGAAATAATTTGATGCCAGCGTGGAATTCTGTATTATCAGGAGGAATTTCTTCAACCTTAAAAGTTATCGGCTCATTTAAACAAGTATTATCCGATTCTTCATCATCTTCTACGATAGTGGTATTTTCTAATGTTTCAACATTGATCTCTGCATATCCTACCTGAGGAGGCATTTCTTTTCCTGGGTTATCCTTTTTGTATTGTTATTGATATTCTACGTAAGCCTTCCGAACAAAGTCAATCCATCCATCCTTTATTTCTCTAACAGATAGATAGCCTTCATCTTTGGCTCTCATACTAAAGGCGCTAGGCTGAATTCTGTCCTGTCCTTTGTTGAGGCTGCCTTTTGTTAATGTTCTTGCAATATAATCTACGCCAGGTATCATCAGATTAGTTCTAATACATTGATTAACGCTTTTGCAGTATATTTTTCAGAGTTGGCACTAGACAATTTTTTGCCATTAATCTTAACATAGTATGAGAATGTGTAATTGCCTAAGTTTATCATAGCATCATTGTTAATACCCGAAAAATATAGAGAACCATTGTTGTTAAGAGAAATTTCCCATTCAGCCAACGATTGCGGTTTGCATCTTTTTATAACAGTTAAAGCATTATGATAAACCTTGTTATTTATAGGTTTGGCGCCTTCTCCATCCCAATTATCTTGGTAGTTGGTTTTGATATATTCCAATTCTTCAATCATAGCCTTATTTATTTGATGGTTTGCAAAATCCAAATCTTGGGTTAATCCATTCCTTTTGATAAACTCATTTTTTATATCTTCAAGTTTATCCTTGTTTTTACATATTGTCTCAAATGTACCTTCTGATATTTCGTACAAGTTTATACACTTGTTATTTGATTTGCCATTTACAAAACCAATAGTATAATCAATGTTGCGAGGGTTAAAACATTTTTTCTCGACATCAGTTTTGTTCTCTAAAAAATCCAAACTTGAAACAACCAACCCGTTAGCAAAAGCAAAAACAAATGTACTTTGAAGAATCTGTAACAATTGATTTTTTAATTTGTTACTTGCTTTCCCTTCTGCATAAATAGCAATGCTTTTGCCGCACAATGGTCTATAAAAAACAGACCGGGAGGAAGTATATTTTGTAAGTGTTTCTTGATCCCACATCATATCAAATTATCTTTTACAAAGAATACATTTGTTTTCAAAATCACCAACTATAGCCGGTGCGTGAGTAGCCATAATATATTGGGCATTTGGATTGGCTTCCTGCAATGCATTAACAAATTCATCCTGCCATTTTAAATGCAAAGACAATTCGGGTTCGTCTACGATAAATATTTCGTATTTATCAAATACCAAGTGTCCCAATAGTATTATTAATTGTTGTTCACCAGAAGAAAGTTCAAATATAGTATTTGATTTTTTGACCTTATCAATATTGATGACAATATCTCCTGCTTCGTTAATATTTAATTTTTTGCCACTTTTTTCAAAAAATGTATTAATACTATTTTGAAATCTAGTAATTGGCAACATCAATTTTTCAATTTCCTTAACATACTTTTCTGCTTGGTCTATCACTACATAACATTGATTTAAATTAGTTCTTGTATCATTCCACAATTGTGGAATATGTTGGTAAGCATCAGAGTCCGATTCTAAACTCTTTATTCCTTTCAAAATAGATTTTGCTTTTTTGAAAACAATATTGAACATCTTACAAGAATCAATTCCAATGAATTCTGCGATAGATTTATTCTGTAGTTTAGAAGAGTATTTTTCTAAACGATTGGGTTCTTCCTCTAAATTAGTTGGAAAATTTGGTTGTTTAGTATTAACGAAAAATGACAATAAATTTGTTCTAAAATTGTATTCAATTTGATTTTTTTGGACAGTATTGAATCTAACTATATCTATCACCTTGTTTTTTATTTCTGTCAATGCACGCTCTATTGGAGTAGAAAATCTCTGTTTGCTGTTGGAATTGACTACTTGCCCATTAATAATAGATACTTTTTGCTCATATAATGGTAGTTGGTCTGATACTAACCTTGAAGTGTATATGATAATTGGATTCTTTATCTTCTTCTTAATAATATCAAAAACATTGTTGTTCTCATCAAACATTTGTGGTTCAAAGCCATTTTCTTTTAAAAACCGTAAATGGTCGATGGAGAAATTGTCTTTTTTAATTAACTTATTATTTTGTGATATTGATAAATTAAGTTTTTGATTCTCATAAGAAGATGTAATGGCGATAGACTTATTGTCATCATCAATTAAATCAACTTCAACTTTTTGAAAATCAATCTCACATAGTTCATAAACCGAAGGCACAAGAAGCCCCTTCAATAATCTTAGGATTGTGGTTTTGCCGCAACCATTATCTCCAATCAAGAAGTTAATATCTTCATTGAAATTGATTTCAAAATTGAGGTATCCTCTAACGCCTTGTCCTATAAATTTAGTGAGTTTCATTTCATATAAAATTTGTGCACACAAATATACGCACTTTTATGTTAACTTAATATTAAATTATTTGTTGTACCCTCATTGGGTATTTTTCGTTTTTACCACTCGTTATAGCCCTTCTTTATAAATCCATTTCTGCTTGTGTATCGTCGTTTGCTGTAGTGGAGGCTTTATCGTCCATTGGTTTGATAATATTCTCTATATAACCAATTTCTTCCTCTGTTAAGCCACATTTCTTATACAACTTCTTATCGGTCCAAGTCTGTGTAAAGTCCTGCATTGGCACGAACTGAAATTTATCTTTTGACAAATTGATTGAAGAAACTGCCTGCAATAACAAAAATCTAACAAATTTTGTGGCTAAATAATTACGTAAGTTAGTAGCCTCTTTTTCATTGTCAAATTTACCAATAATTAAATAAGAATCTGTGCAAACTGTATTGTTATCCAAAACATTCAAACTCGATAATAACTTAAACATACCAGTTTTATCGGGTTCTCCAGCATGTTCGTTAGTGACTTTACTTACAGAGACTTTCCACTTAGTGGCATAAGAAATATTATCTAATATTTTATTTTTTGGAATATAACTATAACCTACACTCGACAATAATTTAAAATCACTCTTATTTTTTTGCAAAGCACTACCACGCTCATATGATGGTAAGCCGAACGGATTACGTGAAAGCAATAATGAAGAAATATTGTCTTTGGTAATTTTCATTACTTTATGTATGATATCAATTGCAACATTATAGCGAACAAAAACAGGAAATTCGTTTAAATCCCGATCCATTTCACTGATTTGTCCATTCAAAACTGATTTAAAGGAACACTTATTATTGTGTTTTTGATCCCATAACATATATAATACGCCTCCGGCTATACTTGCAGTGGGAAAACAATCTTTGGCGTTAACAAAATCCATAATATAACTAATATGTTTATCTGATAACATATTAAATCTAAACTCATCAAGACCTTTGCCGCCAGCAAACCATTTGGCTGGCATAATCAAGGAAATATATTGAGGATTCAATTTCTTTGCAATTTCAACAAAATGTTGATAAATGGGTTTTGCACTTGCTCCACTTCCTCCATCCATTTCTTGATAAGGAGGATTACCTACAATAGCATTAAATTTCATTTTAGTATCTCTGTTAATTTTCCAATAATTTTTGCCATCAACAACTTTCTTAATAAAGGTCTCCGGCTCGTTTCTTAGGGTATCAATAAGGTTGTCGAAGCATTTTGTATTAGCAACCGATTTTCTGTAACCTGAAAGAGTACGCTTGGTGATGGTTTCTGCCATCTTGGTTTTGCAAACAACAAAAACGTTGTGGTGCAAAACATTGTCCCAAGTATCTAATTGCTGATCAATAGTCATATCGTCGATAGAGTACCAACCAATCCGTTCGTATTCTTTGCAACGTTCGCGATAAAGCGAGTATGCCATATACAAAGGATAGAGCCCTGATTTGGAATTAAGTTCTAGAATTTTGGATTCTTTGTCGGCGAAAACTCTGTTGGTAACCGAGCCACGGTCGATGAACCGAGGCTCGTCTAAACGCCCTTCAAATTTTTTATCATAAAAACTATATCCGCCCATAGTATCCGACAATTGCATATTTACTACACGCCACGGGGTAAGAACTGTTTCTTTGTCGGGATTTTTGAAAGTGTTGAAAATATCCACAATTTTTCTGATGCGTTCTCTAATTGGTAGATTGTCGGCTTCCATAGTTTTGCGGCGTATTACTCTACCACTCTCTAAGAAAATATCAGGATCGTAATATTGCTTAATTTTATTAAACCACTGTTTAGTAACACCATAGGGCATAAATTCTTCCCACGATTTTGGGTCGATTTTGTCGGTGAAATTATCGAGAGTAACATCTTCGTCGTCTTTTAATTCTGTGCCGTATATCATCATTGGCATACGGATAGATATACCACGGAGAATAGAGATTGCAGATTTGCGCTGTTCTTGTTTGAGGCGTTTTTTGCGCAAGTATTCTTTTTCTTCTTCGGTTAATGGATGTTTATTGGTAGTTGTGCTCTTTTTACGTTTTTCGTCGTCGAAACCTTGATCATTAATTGGAATATCTGTTCCAGAGTTGAGCGATTGGGTTTCGCCTATAATGCCTTTAAGTTCTTCAAATTTTTTGAGTTCAAGATGATTGAGATCGAGTAGTTTATCGTTGTAAAGGTTGTTGTCGTCAAACCCATTATAAACTATTAAACTTTCGCAAGTGATTTAAGTGATTAAAAATCAA
>Ga0256407_10010475_pt1 | contig 13015 bp, 12 predicted proteins | sample RumenRJG_04DNA_FD_193489 | JGI IMG/M metagenome (GOLD analysis project Ga0256407, IMG submission 193489) | Bovine rumen microbial communities from Lethbridge, Alberta, Canada - RJG_04 | ecosystem: Host-associated > Mammals > Digestive system > Stomach > Rumen | place: Canada: Alberta... | reverse complement strand
GAATGTTGGACGTCGCTCGAATCCCCGATGGCGTGCGGCATGGGGCTGTGCTTCTCGTGCGTCGTCGAATGGAAGAACGACGACGGAAAGTGGGACTATAAACGCGCGTGTGTCGACGGCCCCGTCTTCGACGCGGCGCGTCTGAAATGGGACTAACCCGCCGAAGGCGGGTTTTAATCCGCGCTTAGGGACGGCGTTTCTCAACGTTCGTCCTCGGCGTCCTGTGCGCCGCCCCGCTGAGCGGCTTAACTTCGCGCAACCCAAACGGACGCCGCCTGTCGCCGTTTAACCGAACTAGACGTCCGCGCCAACGAGCGTGGACCTAGAGAATCGCGCCCGAAAAACTTGGAATTACCGCGCGTGTTCAGGCGCGAAACAAAGCCGCCTTCGGCGGGCGCCAGTCCGTGTTTAAGCGTTATTACGCGCTATGAGGCGAATATTGGGTCCAGCGTCCTTACGCTGACTAACTTTTGACGGAAAGAGGGAAGATTTATGAGAACAGCGACGGCGATTGCGGCGATTCTTTTTGTCCTCTGTTGCGGAACGCTTTACGCGGACGACTCCGCGCCGAAATGTCCGATGGGCGACGGTTACGAATTTGTCCCGGAACTAAGCGACGAGTTCGACGGCGACGCGCTCGACGATTCCAAATGGTGGGACTTCAACCCCGGATGGCGCGGCCGCAAGCCGGCGCTCTTTTCGCGCAAAAACGTCGCCGTCGCCGACGGGACGCTTCGGCTGACCGCGAGTCTTATGAAGCCGGAGGAGGTCGATTACGAGAACAAAGTTCGCGGCTACGACAAATTCTGGAAGTCGATCGTCAAGAGCAAGGGGAAGGGCGCCTACGGATATTACGAGACGCGGTGCAAGTCGATGCGCGCCTGCGTCTGCAACGCGTTCTGGCTCTGCGACCCGCTCTCCGACCGCCCCGATCTAAAATACGTCGAGGGCGATATTTCCGAGGAAATCGATATTTTAGAATATTGCGGCAAGCCGAACGACAAGGGGCACGACCGCCTCTATTACGCGACGCTTCATCAGTACGTCACCCCGTATCTCGAATCGATCGTCAACAAGAAGAAGATTAAGATCAAGAACTATTCCTACAAGCAGAAGATGGACTTCGACTTCTGGGCGGACTTCCACACTTTCGGGCTCGCGTGGACCCCGACCGAACTCCGCTGGTACGTCGACGGCAAAGAAGTCTTCCGCCGCGAAAACGATATCTTCTTCCGCCCGCTCCACGTAACCCTCGACTGCGAAATCATGTCCGACTGGTTCGGCGAGCCCGACCCCGCCGACCTCCCCGCGACCTTCGAAATCGACTACGTCCGCGTCTGGAAACAAACCGACGCGCCGGAACCGCAGACGCTGCCTGAGCCGAAAAAAAAGGCGCAGTAGAACCATGGTCGCGCTCTTTAAGGTCGGTCATAATTGACGATTACGACGCGCGTCCCATTGTCGAAACAAAATATTTCATGTTTTAAGTTGAAATTCTATTTCTATCGTTTATCCTTGTAATACGATCTGCTTGTAACTTAGAGCAAGTTGCGTTCCTTCTGTTTTCCGACTTGGCGCATCTCACAGCGTCGAGTCGTATTTCGAGCGTTATATCAAGACTGAAGGACTAAAAAGTCGGTTTTCGCCATAAACTTAGCTAGAGTCACGAGGCGTTGCAATGGAAAGAAGCCGTTTCTTAGACAGAATCAGAGGCAGCCTTATCGGGGGCGCGATAGGCGACGCGTTGGGCTATCCCGTTGAGTTTATGATGTGGGAGGAGATCCAGAGAGGTTACGGGGTCGGCGGGATCCAGAGTTATGATCTGAAATTCGGCGGCGGCTCGGCGATTTTTTCAGACGACACGCAGATGAGTCTCTTTACCGCCAACGGGATTCTCCTTTATGAAACGCGTCGTCGGTTGGGCGACGACAGGGGGACCGTTTCCGACTACGTTCACCGCGCGTACCGAGAATGGCTGAAAACGCAGTCGTGGCGCGGGTTCGACCTGAACAGCGAACATCTGTGCTGGCTGTACGAAATTCGCGGACTTCATCATGATCGGGCGCCGGGCGGGACGTGTCTTTCCGCGCTGAGGAGCGGTCGGAAGGGAACGATCGAGGCGCCGCTGAATCGCAGCAAGGGCTGCGGCGGGGTCATGAGAGTCGCGCCCCTTGGGCTGCGTTTTGAGCCGAAAGACGAGGCGGAGCAGAGGAGACTTGATCGAGAGAGCGCCGATATCGCCGCGATCACGCACGGACATCCGTTAGGCTATATCCCGGCGGCGATTCTGACCCATATTGTCGGGCTCGGCGTCTACGGCGACGGGACGCTCTCGCTCAAGGGCGCGGTCGACGAGGCGTGGACGAGCGTCAAGGATCAGTTTAAGGACGTCGTTCCTTCTAATTATCTCGCGGAGATGGAGGAACTGCTCGTAAGGGCCGAAACGCTCGCGGAGGCGCCCGGCGACGACGAGGAACACGTCGAAGCGATCGGCAAGGGCTGGACGGGCGACGAAGCGCTCGCGATTGCGGTCTATTGCGCTTTGCGCTATCCGACGGATTTCAGCAAGGCGGTCGTCGCGGCGGTCAATCACGGCGGCGACAGCGACTCGACCGGCGCGATCGTCGGCAATATCCTCGGAGCGTGGCTCGGTTACGACGCGATCGAAGAGAAATGGAAGGAAAACCTCGAACTCAAAGACGTCCTGCTAGAAACGGCGGACGACCTCTGCTTCGGCGCTCTGCCCTCCGAGGGCGAAACGTCGGATCTCGACGAAACGTGGCGTTCGAAATACTGTCAAGGACACGCGGGAGACAAATACAAACTTTAAACCGCCTCGACCATACGGACGAAACGACGAAGAGACCGTATTCAAGACGAAATGTCTTCAAGACGCCGCCATTGTCCACAGATATGATCCGGACGTGAGCGTGATAAAGACGAGGGAGCCAACGGCTCCCTCGTTGATTATTCACTCGAAAGAATATGAATCAGGGTCCGCGAGATAATACCAAAATCCTTTTCTAATAATTTTAGCCCCTCGTTCCATATCGTGAGCAAGAATATTGAAAATGAAATATGGTTCGCCTCTCTTAAGACATTTTGTGTGGCGTTTAACAAGCTGGTCGATTTTTTTCTCCGGAGCGTCCTCTTTAAGAAAGAATCCGCCGCCGCCGCATAAATCCATATACGGATTATCAACTAAGTAATCCCAAAGGTCGCCTAAATCTTCAAGACTCATTCAAGAATTCCTTATAGACGTCAATAAAATTGTCCTCTAAATTGATTCTCTGTATTTTACGATATGCCTCGTTTGAGGTTCCTCAAATACCTTTGAAAAGACTTCCCCTATAAATTCATCCGGATCAGTTTTTGAATAGTCGCTAAGGACTAACTTGTTCCTTTTCAACAGTAATTTCCCTATTTTTTCAGCATAATCAAGTCGCGCTTGTGCGTTTTGGTCCGTTTCCCGGAGGTACTGGACGAACGCATGCCCAAATTCATGTGCAATAACGCCGCCAATACTCTTTGCAAACGCAATTCTGTCAATCGTACCCAAATCTCCGTAATTTTCAGCTAATTTGTAAAGGGCGTTGTTGACTTCGGCAATTACTTCTAGGCTTGGGGCTGACGAATAATCAGCTTCTACGCCTAAAACCATTCAAACGTTTTGTTCAAGGTTTTGCATAGTGTTTGTCTTACCAGTATTTGCTTCAGCCTTTCTTCTTCGTTCTTCAATTCAACGTAGGGAACGAGCGTGCGTCGGCAGTTCGGGCGAATCGGCGGTCGTCGCGAACGGTATCCTCGGCGCTGGCGTCGGCGGCGATTTGGTTTATAATACCCGAGTCGATAGAGGCGCCGACGTCGCGCGGGAAACGCCCGCGCCGAAGACGCGCCGTAATTTTGAGGACGGAAAAAATGAACGCCAACGTTGTGCTACAGACCTCGATTCCCGGAACGACTCCAAAACGCGGCAAGGTTCGCGACGTCTATGATTTCGGAGATAAAATCCTGCTCGTCAGCTCCGACCGTATCAGCGCCTTCGACTGGATTCTCCCGACGGGCGTCCCGGACAAGGGCAAGGTTCTCAACCAGACGGCGGAATTCTGGTTCGAGACGCTCGGCGTTCCGAATCACGTCGTCACGACCGACGTTAACGAAATTCCGTTCCCGGAAGGAACCGATCTTTCGCAGTTCGAAGGGCGTTCCGTCCTCTGCAAGAAGACGAACGTCGTCATGATCGAATGCGTCGTTCGCGGGTATCTCGCCGGCTCCGGGTGGAAAGAATATCGCGAATCGGGGACGGTCTGCGGGATTAAGCTTCCCGAAGGGCTCGTCGAAAGCTCGAAACTCCCCGAGCCGATCTTTACGCCCTCGACGAAGGAGACGACCGGGCACGACCAGAATATTTCGTTCGAGGAATGCGCGGACCGCGTCGGGCTCGACGTCGCGACGAAGCTGCGCGACCTGTCTCTCGACGTCTTCAAGCGCGGAAGCGAGTACGCGGCGAAGCGCGGGATCATCGTCGCGGACACGAAATTCGAGTTCGGGTTCGACGAATCGGGCGAACTCATCCTCATCGACGAGGTTCTTACGCCCGACTCCTCCCGATTCTGGCCCGCCGACCTCTACGAGCCGGGCAAAGGCCAGCCGTCCTTCGACAAGCAGTTCGTCCGCGACTGGCTGTTACAGTCCGGCTGGGATCGCAACTCCGAGCCGCCGCAGCTTCCGGACGAGATCGTCCTCAAGACGCGCGAAAAGTATCTCGAAGCGTTCGAACGGCTGACCGACCGCAAGTTGAAGTTTCAGTCCGACCTCTGATTGCGGCTTGACGACGGGAGAGGGCGCGCCGCAGCCGACCTTTTCCCGTCGACGTCGGGAGTCTTTTCATAACGAGCGGAACGCGTCTTTCATCCGTCGCGTTAGGAGTCCTTTACAATGCGCGGACCGCGTCTTTTTCCCCGTCTTCGTCAGAAATGGCGCGAGAAGCCCGAATGGGCGGTTCCTCTCGCGCTCTTTCTGACGACGTGCGTCTCGACGACGTTCGTCGGGTATATCATGTACGGCGATTTGTCGTTCACGCAGGCGTTCTGGTTCAGCGTCCCGCTCATGACGATTCTGACCCTTCACGAATTAGGGCATTTTCTCCAGCTTCGACGACTCCGCGTCAAATCGACGTTTCCCTATTTCATCCCGCTGCCCCTCCCGCCGCTGGGCACGATGGGCGCGGTTATTCGCATCCGCGAGCGGCTCCCCGACCGCCGCGCGCTTTTCGACATGGGGTTGAGCGGCCCCGTGGCGGGGCTCGTCGCGGCGCTGGGCTTCCTCGTCCTCGGTCTTTTCCTTTCGACGACGTCGACGGTTCCCCCGCAGGATAAGGCGAGCGCGGTGACTTTCGGCGCGCCCCTCGTAATGCGATGGCTTGCGAGCGCGATTCTCGGCGACGGATCCGACGGCGCGCGGTTCGTGCTCCTGCACCCTTGCGCGATCGCGGGCTGGACCGGGCTTTTCGTCACGTCGCTCAATCTTATGCCGGTCGCGCAACTCGACGGAGGACATGTGATTTACGCGCTTCTGCGGAAACGCTCGACCGTGTTCTCTTACGTCGTCCTCGCGATCGTCTGCGTCGTCGCGGCGGTCTATCGCTTCTGGGGCTGGTTCCTTTTCGTAGCGCTCCTCGTCTATTTCGGGTTCAAACGTCAGCCGACGCGCGACGACTCGCGGCCTCTCGGAGCGTTTCGCGTCGTGTGCGGAATTCTCGCGCTCGCGTATCTCCCGATCGGATTTTCGCCGCGCCCCGTGATCGTCGCGGCGCCGCCGACGCCCGAAGCGGCGCGCGTCGCGTCGGCGTCGTCGGAACCGCAGCCGCTCGTGTTTCACATCGGGCTTCAACGCTAGTTTGTCGCTCCGTCGTTTTTTGGGGGGCTTGTTATGGGATCGTCTATCATGTCGACGTTTGAAATCGCGGCGTTTCCCTTTGCCGACGGCGAGTTGACGTCGTTTTTCGTCACGGTTGGGATCGCGATTGTCGCCTTTGCGCTTTTCGGCGGAATTCTCGCGATTCCGGCGCTCCGCGGGCGCAAAATCAAACGAACGTGCGCGTGCGCCGAGTCGAAACGCGTCATGCGGATTCTGGAGGAACGCGAACGCGCCGAGCGCGACGCGCGTCGTTACGCGCCGGAGACGGTCGACGTCGCGCGGCTCCCGATTGCGTCCGCCGAGCTTGCGGAATGGGCGCGTTCGACCGAATCGACGAACGATTCTTCCGCGTCGTAGGCCTTTGCGCTTGTTTTACGTTTCTCAAACGCGTATAATGTAGAAACAAGGGCTCTGGAACTTGGCGGTTCTAACGTTTTGGAGGCGCGATGAGTAAAGAAAAGAGGAATAAAGACAACGACGTCTCTCTGGGGCATCGGCACTATTGGACGGATACGCAAGGACACGCGCACCGCGTCGTTTTCGACGACAAGACGCTCGAGAAGCCGCGCGCGACGTGGGTCGTCCTCGTAACGGTGACGATCGTGGCGCTCGTCGCCGGCGTCGTCATCATCACGACGTTGCATAAGCCGACCGGCGCGCGTCCTTTCGTTCAAGAGAGGGCGGAGGCGGCGACGTTTGCGCTCGCTCAGACCGTCGCCGCCGGCGTGGAGTCTGGCGCGACGACGATCGCCGCGGGCTGGAACGACGAATTCTTCCTCGGCGACGCCGCCGGAGTTTCGCTTTTCGACGCCGCGGGGCAGAAGCTTGAAAACTGGAGCTTCGACGAGCCCGAAGCGCCGACCGCGCTCGCGTTCGTTTCCGACGAAGAGAACGTCGCCAACGGACTGCTCCTCGTCGCCTTTAAGGACAAAGTCAAATATCTGCAATTTTCGCTCGATCAGGTCGTGCCCGCGACAGGACGCGACGACGCGGCGCTTCCCGGGGGCGCGGACGAGGAGACGGAATCGAACAACGCGGTCGTTCGTACGGCGGCGCGCGGCGCGCTAGGCGCCCCCAAGACGCTGCTGGTAAAGACCGGCGCCGATATTCGCGGACTGGATTCTTCCGGCGAGAGACTTTTCGTCGCCGATTACGCGGCGGCTCGCGTCTGGCGGTATTCGTTGAAGAAACTGTACGCGCTAGAGTCCGGCGCCGACGAGCCGACTCCGGACTGCGAACTCGGCGCCCCGGACGAAGCTCGCGGCTATCCCGGTCTGAAGCCGACCTTCCCGCGCAACTTCTGCGCGACGTACGATCGCAAAAGGAACGTGCTTTTCGTCGCGAATCCGGGTCTTTTCCGAATCGACGCGTTCGATCCGGAGACGGGCGCGTGGTCTTCCGTGAATTCGTGGAGCCGGACGCCGGGCGCGACGGACGCGTTTCGCGGCGCGTCGAATCCGATCGCAGTCGTCGCGGGCGACAATCGGTTCCTCGTCGCGGAATCGGGCGTCTTTACGGACGAACAGACGAACGCGCGCTATTCGCCGCTTCGATTCTTCAGCGAATCCGGCGAGTGGCTTGCCGACGTCGGGGGCGACTTCCTGTCCTCGTCGAGTTCCGAATGGCTTTCCGTCGCGGCGCTCGCGGCGGCGCGGGATTTTAAACGTTTTTACGTCCTTAACGTCGACGGATCCGTCGACGTCTGGGAACGACGTTGACGCGCGGCTTCGGTCTGCGTCAATAAAAAGCCCGGCGCGGGATTCGCTCCCTTCGCCGGGTTTTTTGCGTCATACGCCGCCGTTCTGAGCGCGGCGTTTCGCGGCGTCGAGTCTCGTCGCTCGCGGATGGGCGCGTTCGTACGCCGCTCGAAGCGTCGTCGTCGAAACGTGCGTGTATATCTGCGTTGTGACGATGTTTTTGTGCCCGAGCATCTCTTGAATCGAACGTATGTCCGCGCCTGAATCGAGCAGATGCGTCGCGAAACAATGCCGGAGCGTGTGCGGCGAAACGCGCGCGTCTATCCCCGCGTCGCGAATGTAGCAGTCTAGGCTTCGCGCGACGCTCCGCGTCGTGAGCGCGCTTCCGTTCTTGTTGAGGAAGACCGGCTCGTCGAGAAACGCTTCCCAGCGTTTGCGCGCCGTCGCGTCGGAGAGTTCGCTCGGCGTCGCCGGAGCCCATGAGAGCGCGGCGACGCATTCGGGAAAGAAGGCGGCTAGAAAACGCTGGAGTTCGCGTTTAGGCTGCGTTTCCGTGAAAGCGTTTCGATCGCGGCGCTTGCGGTTGTTTTTGGAGTTTTCTAAGAATTGTCGCGCCGAAAAAAGATAGACGCGCAGCGCCTCGCGCGCGTAGCTTCCGAGGAACGCAAGCCGCTCTTTGCGCCCCTTGCCGCGCACTCGCAGAACGTTTTCGTCGAGAATAAGGTCGGAGAAACGCAGACCGACGCACTCGCTCACGCGCAGTCCGGCGGAATAGATTGTTTCCAGAATCGCCCTGTCGCGGACCCCTAAAGGATCGTTTGTCGGGGGCGCCTCGAGGAGCTTTTGAATCTCGCCCGTCGATAAGACGAAGGGCAGCGATCTTCGCGTTCGCGGATTGACGAGCGCGCTCGTCGGATTGGAGACCGCCCACCCTTCGCGTTCCCCGAATTTATAAAATCCGCGAAGAGCCGCGAGTCGTCGCGAGATCGTCGTGCGCGCGTATTCCGCTTCGCTCATCGCGAGGACGTAGCCGCGCAGTTCAGGCGCGTCTACATGGTCGGGACGGGGACACGTTCCGTGATGAACCGCTTTTTCATATTCGAGCCACGCTTCGAGGTCTTCGCCGTAGCTCTTGACGGTGTAGTCTGAAAAATTCCGTTCGACGCGGAGATATCTAAGATAACGTAGAATTGGAACGCGCAACGACTGTTCAGTCGGGTCTATCGGCTTGTCCATTCGTCTTGCTCCGAATCGCGGATAGGTTAGGCGATAAGAAACCCCCGAAAGGAGTCGCGCTCGCTTCCGGGGGGAAAGAGGAGAGTTCTACGACGTTGAAAGAATCAAAGCTCTTCCGCGTCGTTGAAGGTCGTCTTGACGTTCTTGAAGAGGGACGGATCGACCGTCTTGCGGCGTCTGGCGGCGCGTTCGCGCATTTCTTTACGGACGGCGACCAACTCGGCGTCGCGCTTTTCTCGGAGCGCCTTCCGGGTCATAACGGCGGCGTCGTACCAAGTGAAGCTGAGCTCAGGATCTGCGGCGTAGCGACCAAACGTTTCGACAATCTCTTCGCGATTTTGACCGGTGTAGAGGAAAACGTAGCGTTCCTTGCCTTTGACGAGAGCTAAAACATTGACTTCTTGGTTCATTTGAATCCTCGACGACGTCGTCCTTCTAGGGGAAAAGAACGACGGGGGCATGTTCTTTCAGGGGGAGGGGAGTTTCGAGACGCGCGCCTCTTGGGGAAAAGGCGGCGACTTGCGCCGGGGGGAACGACGCGTTTTACAGTCGCCGTGAAGCTTTGAGCGGCTCCGTTATAATCGGAAAATCTTGCCGCGTCATGCGCCTATTAACTCTATCGGACGCCCTTCGAAAAACTTAAAAGAAAAATAGAGAAAGTTTCTTTTCGGCGAGAATCTCGCTTCGCCGCGTTCTTAAACCCTTTTCTGAATCGTCGCAATCGCTACAATACGAGACGCGGCGCCCCTTCTACGCGCCGCTAGAATGGATTGACATGACAGGACAAACTTCTTCGGACAAGGGGACGTCGAAAGGGGACGTTTTTCGGATTCTGATGATCGGCGACGTCGTCGGACGCGCCGGTCGCCGCGTCTTAACGCGCCGGCTCGGCGAGATTCGCGAGGCGCGCGGCGTCGATTTCGTCGTCGTCAACGCGGAAAACGCGTATAACGGCTCCGGACTGAGCCTCGAGAACTACAACGAAATCATTGGCGCGGGCGTCGACGTCATAACGCTAGGAGACCACGCGTTCCGGCAGAAGTCGATATTTCCGATTCTCAACGCGCCGCAATCGCGCGTGGTCCGACCGGCAAACTATCCCGCGTCTGCGCCCGGTCGGGGATGGACGATCGTCGATTGTCTTGGAACGGCGACGCGTCCTCCAATACGCGTCGCCGTCATGTCGATGTTGGGACGCGTCTTTATCAACCAGCCGATCGACAATCCGATGACGGCGATCGACCGACTGCTGCCGAACGTCGCCGACGTCAAGGTTTGTCTGCTCGATTTCCACACGGAAGCGACGAGCGAAATTCAGGCGATGGGGCGGTATCTCGACGGGCGCGTCTCCGCCGTTCTCGGAACCCACACGCACGTCGCGACCGCCGATGAAAAGATTCTCCCGAAAGGAACCGCCTTCCAATGCGACGTCGGCATGACCGGCGCCTTCGAAAGCGTGATCGGGCGTAAAATTGAGCCCGTTCTCGAATCCTTCCGTTGCAATCGGTTTTCGTCCCTTGAAGTCGCGACGAACGAACTCGGAATCGACGGGACGATCGTCGACGTCGATCCTCTAACCGGAAGGGCCGTCGCAATAGAACGGCTTTCCTACAGAGACGAAGAATAACGCGACTTTCACGCGGCGTTTTGAGGCGCGTTTTTTCTTCTTTGTCTTGAACGCGCCTTTTTCTCGACTTTAGACGGTAGAAGCGTCGTTCGTCTTTTGGAGATATTTCGAGGCGTCGCAAGTTCGACGCGTCAGACGAGAAATCACGTTTTCGAACCGCGGGCGCGGCGTTCGCGGAAGAATTGCCGAAGCGTCTCCGCGCATTCTTCCTCTAGAACGCCCGGGACGACCTGACACCGCCAGTTTAGACGTGGATCTTCGAGCAGTTGGAAAAGAGAACGAACCGCGCCCCCTTTGGGGTCGGACGCGCCGTAGACGACGCGGTTGATTCGAGATTGTAGAATCGCGCCGGCGCACATCGCGCACGGCTCAAGCGTGACGAACAGTTCGGAGTCTTCGACGCGCCACGACGGGAAGAAAGGCGACGCCTCGCGAATGACAAGCGTTTCAGCGTGCGCCGTCGCGTCGCAAAGACTTTCGCGACGATTATGGTCGAGCGCGACGACGCGGTCTTTGCACACGAGCGCCGCGCCGATCGGAATCTCGCCCTCCTCTGCGGCGAGCCGCGCTTCGCGCAGCGCCAGCGACATGAAGAACGCGTCGCGATCGCCGCAATCCGGCGTCCACCGCATAAGCGGCGCGTCGCCGGGAAAGAGGACGTCGTCCGTCGCGAAAAAGGACATGTTCCGTCCTCCTACGCGCGTCAATAGTTTTCGTAAGAATCGTCGCTGAGCGCGAATTCGCTCGTCGGAAGCGCTTCCATCTGCTGTGCGCCATAGCCGGCGTTGGCGTCGTAACTCGCGTTCTGCTCGACGTAAGGCGCCGTGACGGTCTCGCCGTTTTCCGTGTAATATTCGACGCTGCCGCCGCCGCAGTTCTCGCAGTCGCCAGTCGCGTTCGAGGCGCGATTCATACCGCCAAGGACCGAGCCGCAACGATAAAGCTCGCCCATGCACTGGTCGCCGCGCTCGGGAATGAACGTCGGCTGGCAGTGGTCGTAAGGCGCCATGCAGGAACGGCAACCGACAAATCCGATGGCGAACGCCATCACAATACCCATAACAATCATACGCGTCATAGCGACGTCTCCGTTTCTTCAATTCACAGCGGGGGAAGGCGCGCTCTCGATAAGGAACCGCGCTAATAATATTTTCGACGCTAAAAAAGGAATATTTAGAAAAATCGATACAATTGACACAAATTTCTTCATATTTTCCCCTCAAGCGGAGAGAGACGAAAAGAAAGGATGGTCTCCGTCGCGCCGCTACATTTGTCATAGTTCAGAAAGACCGCGCCAACGGAAAATTGTAAAATCCTGTCAAGACGCTATTTTTTTGGAGAGAATGAAAAAATATCCAAGGGAAGTTGAAAAAATCCTTGACCAACTCAAGGGGGTAATGTTAGAATATGGGGAAGGCGCGTATACCGTCGGGACAAGGGCGCTCTTTCGCGCCGTCCCTTAAGCGCTTAGACGTTGAGGAGAAGGAAAAGGCGCCGTTTTTTTCCTTATTTTTTTGAAAGAGACGGCGCGCCGTTATTTTAATGGCAACGGGACGAGTAAGTTATGGCAAAAAATGAAACCGTATGGGGCGTCGACGTAGGCAACACGTCGTTGAAGGCTTTGCGTTGTCGCAGAGGCGCCGAACCCGGAACGATCGAAGTTTTACAGTTCGACTATATCGAGCACAGTAAGATTCTGACGCAGCCTGGCGCGGACGCGAACGAGATTCTCGCCGAGACTCTGTCCCAGTTCCTTTCTCGTAACAACGTTAAAGGCGAGAAGATCGCGATTTCCGTTTCCGGTCAGAACGCGCTCTGGCGTTTCCAGCCGTTGCCGCCGATCGACCCGAAGAAGGTCAACGACCTTATCAAATATGAAGTCAAACAATGGCTTCCCTTCGATCTTCAAGACGTCATCTGGGACTATCGCCAGGTCGGCGGCACGATCGAAGGCGGAATCGCGCTCGACCTGCACATCTTTATGTACGCGATGAAGCGCGAAGTTGCGAAGCGTACCCTGCAGCGTTACGCCGACGCGGGGATCGACGTCGACTGCATCCAAGGCGCGCAGGTCGCGTTGTATAACGCTTTCGTCCATGATCTCTACAATTACGACGAACTCTCGCAGCGCGATATGAACGAGCTGACCGATTTCGACGTCGTTCTCAACGTCGGAACCGACGCGACCGAAATCGTCGTTACGAACGGCGTCGCCGTTTGGCTCCGTAATATTCCCGTGGGCGGCAACCTCTTCACGAAAGCGCTGACAAAATCGCTCAAGCTCACCTTCTCCAACGCAGAGCATGTCAAGCGCAACACGAGCGCCGCGCCCGACCCGAAGGCCGTTATTTTGGCGATGAAACCTGTCTTTGGCGATATGCTCGCTGAAATCGATCGCTCGATTAAATACTACTGCGGATTGAACAAGCAGGCAAAGATTCGCCGCGTCTACGCGCTCGGAAACGCGATGAAGCTTCCGGGGCTGCGTCAATTCCTCGCGAAGAGCCTTGGAATTGAAGTGACGACGATCAACTCG
>Ga0256407_10010474_pt1 | contig 13015 bp, 8 predicted proteins | sample RumenRJG_04DNA_FD_193489 | JGI IMG/M metagenome (GOLD analysis project Ga0256407, IMG submission 193489) | Bovine rumen microbial communities from Lethbridge, Alberta, Canada - RJG_04 | ecosystem: Host-associated > Mammals > Digestive system > Stomach > Rumen | place: Canada: Alberta | collected... | reverse complement strand
CGTTTCAGTCGCCATAGCTTCTTCAGGGATACGAGGTGGTTTGGAAAAATAAGACGTCCGCGACTTTGAGGCGGACGTCGTCAAAAGATGAATCGTAGAGGCGTTTTAACAGTTGGCCGAGGGACGGCGACGGACGTTCACTTCTTGATCGAATCGAGCGACCAATAGACGGATTCTGTTATTTTGCCGTCGGCGGGGAACATGTCGTTCTCCTTCAGACGTTGCGCAAGTTCCGTACAACTGTTCGCAAAGAGTGGCGAAATCTCGACAATCGCGCCGTCGACGACCTCGATCCCAAGGTGAGAGAGCCACAGCTTGTAGAGGTTCGCGAGATGTTCGCGCACCGTTTTCGGCGTGTCCTTCGCCTCGCGAGGATGGTTTTTCAGAGGCGCGAACCCCGTGTCCTCGTCGATTTCGACGACGATCGGGTTGCGTGCGATTGGAAGAAGGTCGAAGATGAATTTCTCGTATTTGATCGCGTTCGGCGTTTCGGGCTTGATCTTGACGCCGAAGAGCGAATTTCCGTTTTCGTCCTTGGCGTTTTGGTCGAGAACGACGTGAGGAACCTTTTTCTTCGCAAGGTGATAGGGCAACGACTCCGAATAGGAGGCGTTCCTCATCAGAAGGTCGAGATTCATCATGTGAACGGCGATCGACCCCGCCCAGATGGCGAGAGAACCGTCGGGCTTGCGCCGTTCCGCGGCAGAATCGGGAAGGTCGCTATACTCGATAACATAAAGTTTTCCGTCGACCATCACCATGTTGCCGACGCGATCCTTCGGATTCCTTTTGCGAATCACCTGCGACGAGTATTCCGAGTTGCAAAGAACGTGGTAGCCGATGAATTCGGGACTGCAGAGATCGATGACCGGGTTGTCGATTTGGAAATAGAAAATTTCTTCGATTCCGCGACTCTTCAACTCGGCGAGGATTCCCTTTTCACGAACGGTCGGGAGGGGCGAATCGGGCTGCGGCACGTTGATAGCGGCGAGCATGCCCCCGTGTCCGTCGGGACTTCGAGCGATTTGCGCCTTGTCTGCGAGTAGAACTTTGCCGGAATCGAAATCGACGGACGGCGTCGTGCCCTGGCAGAAAATGAGGACGTCGTCGGCGGGGAGACCGAAGTTGTCGTTCTCTTTGAGGAAATCGATCGTTTCCTGGTGCGTCGCAGGACTTGTTTGGATGCAGAAAGGAAGCCGCGTTCCGTACTTGCGACTCATCGCGCGGATACGTTCGATATGAATCTGGAAGAGCGTCGCGTTGGAAACGGGAGCGATCGGATAGATTCCCTTAGCGTGCGGGAAGTCAAGGCGCGTTCCCTGACCGCCTGCGACGACGACAAGCGCGATCTTGCCCTCGCGAAGATACTTTTCTCCCGCGGCGACCGCCTTGAGAGGCGTGATTTCGGCGGTCGTTTCGTCGAGCTTGGTCGCAGGAGATTGGGGGAAAACGGAATCGGAGGAACCGTCGTAGTCGCGGAGATCGCTGAGTTTGAAAGCGGTTGGGTCTTCGGCTCGATCGGCGAGCGCCGCGGCGGCCGGCGGGTCGTAGCGGTGGACAAAAAGTTGATCGAGACGTCCGAAATCAATACGCTCAATCTGACTACCCAACGACTCGCGCTCTTCCTCCGACAGCTCGTCCCAAAATGTCAATAGTTGTTCCTGACCGTGCGGTTCAAGTTTTTGAAGAAGATCTTCACGTGTAAACGACATCTTTTCCCTTTCGCTTTCATTCATAGGGCTGGGACGACGACGCGAGAAGACGCGCCGCGAGGACTAGGAACGTCGCCGCTCCGTGGATCGACGTTTCAATCTACTCCGCATTTTATACGGACGTCGTCCTTTTTCAAGCGGCGTCAAGCTATTGTCCGCCATTATCTTCAAAGAATTAACCGCGTCGAGAATACGAGCGGCGACAAAGGACGACGCGTTGAAAAAAGAACGCTCTTTTCGCGTGAGGATATAGACAAAAGGGACGAAATAAGTAATAATAAGAGCGCCGTAGTGTTCGCGTTTGAAAACTAGACGCATACAGACGGCGTGTAATGCTTTTGTCCGGTTGAGCGACGGAAACGACGGTTCTTTCGCTCGGTATTTGTCCGAGCGGGAGCGCTTTGTCTCGTGTTTTTTATCGTTCGTTCGGAACGCCTGCGGCGGAGTTTGTATCTAACAGACGCCGCCTTCCGAATTTTGAAACCGGGAACGCGGGTCGTTATCATAATTTGTGCATATACGGCAGGCGAGACCGCGACCACCGAGTTTTTAGACGACGAAAGCGGATCGACGTCATTTTTAACCTTTACGAGGCGATTCAATGGGAACTGAACCCGACGTCATTGTCGAAAAAACTGCATCAGACGTCACTGTTGAAAAAACGGAGTCTGACGTCATTGTCGAAACCAAAAACCTCACAAAGACTTATCGAGACTTCTGGGGACGTCAGAAGGTTAGGGCGCTCAAGGCTCTTGACCTTGAGATTCGTCGCGGCGAAATTTTTGGTCTTCTCGGTCCGAACGGTTCTGGCAAAACGACGACCATTAAGCTTCTGCTTGGACTTCTTTTCCCGACGAGCGGCGAAGTCAATATCCTCGGTCGTCCCGCGACCGACGTTTCAAAGAACGAGCGTCTCGGTTATCTTCCTGAAGAGTCTTATCTCTATCGTTTTCTGAACGCGGAAGAAACGTTAGACTTCTATGGTCGTCTCTTTAAAATTCCGGGCGCGGTCCGTCGTCAACGCGTCGACCAACTCATCAACATGGTCGGATTGGGATCGGCGCGGAAACGTCAACTTCGCGAGTATTCCAAGGGTATGACGCGCCGTATCGGGCTTGCTCAAGCGTTGATTAACGACCCGGACTTGATTCTTCTCGACGAGCCGACGAGCGGTCTCGACCCGATCGGCACGCGCAATATGAAGGATCTTATTCTTCAGTTGAAGGAAAAGGGCAAGACGATCATCATGTCGAGCCACCTTCTCGGCGACGTTCAGGACGTTTGCGACCGCGTCGGCATTCTCTATCAAGGCGAACTCAAGGAACTTGGGCGCGTCGAGGATCTCTTGAAGGTCGTCGAGCAGACGGAACTCCGCGTTTCCGGACTCAGCGACGACGCGAAGAAGAAGATTGAAAAGATTATCGAAGAAGACAACTCCAAACTGCTCTTCTGCGGCAATCCGACGACCTCACTCGAAGATCTCTTCCACGACATCATTGCGGAAAGCGAAGCTCGTCCTGGCAAACGCGTTCGCGGAGGTGAAAACGCGAAATGATCCTTGAACATCCTATTCCGCCGTTCTTTGAATGGATTGGACCCGCCGCGCTTAATTGGCTGCTGGCCGTCGCCGCGTTAACGGCGCTCGCCCTCCTTATAAGCTTCATTATGCTCCTCGTTCGTCGAGGGTCTCAGCAGGGCGTGAAGGCGATGGGGGCCGTGATTTCCGACGCTTGGCAAGATTTGAGATATTTCTCGTGGAAGCGTTGCGGCGCGATGGCGCTTCTCGCGATTCGCGAGTCAATTCGTAAAAAAGTCGTCGTGGTCTGCGTCGTATTCCTTGTGCTGCTCATGTTTGGAGGATGGTTTCTCGATCCTGGCAGCAAGGATCCCGCGCGTCTCTGCACGTCTTTCGTCTATCAGACGACGACGTACCTTGTATTGCTCTTAGCGTTGTTTCTCAGCGCTTTGAGTCTGCCGAACGATTTCAAAACAAAGACGATCTATACGATCGTTACGAAGCCGGTGCGCGCGAGCGAGATTATCCTCGGGCGTATTCTTGGCGTCGGCGCGATCGGCACCGTCATTCTCCTTATGATGGCGGCGTGCAGTTACTTCTTCGTTTCCAGCACCCTTAAGCATACCCACGTCCTTAACGACAACGAAGACCTCACGTATGTAACCGACGAAGATCCGAGTTCGCTTCCTCCCGATACGGTCGTTGCGAAGGGATATACTCGCCTCGCGAACGGTCACAAACACATGGTCGAGAAATACGCGAACGGAACTCTTCGCGTTTTGGAAGAAAATAAGCACACCCACGCGATTGAGCAGGTTACGGAAGGCGACATGATTCGCTACAAGATCGGACCGGCTCAAGGGGCGATGCAGGCGAAAGTTCCAGTTTACGGCAAGATCAAATTCCGCAACGCCGACGGCTTTGAACGCGAAAGAGGCATTAACGTCGGCGAAGAGTGGGAATACCGTAGTTACGTCGCCGGCGCGACCGACGAGGCCATCATCTGGACGTTTGAAAACGTTACGCCCGCGAAATTTGCCAACGGTCTTCCCGTCGAAATGACGATCAGCGTCTTCCGTACCCACATGGGCAATATCGAAGAGACGATCATGGGCGCTCTCTACGTCCGCAATCCCGTGACGGGACTGACGGCGGAAACGCACGTGTTCAACTCGGAAAAGTATACGACGAAGGCGTTGCATATTCCGGTAGAGATCGACAAGTCAAAGGTTAAAAATCGTCCGTGGCTCGTCAAGAAAACGAACGACAAGGCGTCCTTCGAAGCGACTCCCGTCGCCGATCTTCCCCAGAAGGAAACGTACAACGTCTTTGAAGATTTTGTCGTCGACGGCAAGGTTGAGATCTGGCTTCAGTGTCTTGACAGTCAGCAGTATTTCGGCGCGGCCGCGCCCGACCTTTATCTTCGTTCCGCGGACGCGAACGTCTTCTTCAACTTCGTCAAAGGATACCTCGGCGTCTGGCAGCAGATGTTGATACTGATCTCCTTCGGCGTTCTTTTCAGCTCTTTCCTGAGCGGTCCTGTCGCGATGGTTTCCACGTTTGGCATTCTTGTCGCCGGATTCTGTAAGACGCTGTTCCTCGACATTGCGCACCTGCAGGCGCTCGGCGGCGGTCCGATCGAATCTTTCAACCGTCTCGTAACTCATGAGAACATGATGGTCGATCTTCCGAACACGTTCTCGACGCACCTTGGACAGGCGTTTGACCATATCGCCGCCGGCTTCTTGAGCATAATAGGACTGGCGCTTCCGTCTTTCAGCGACTTCAACTATTATGCCGATTGCGTCGCCAACGGGTATAACATTCCGTTGAACGCGATTATCGTTCACCTTGTTACGACATTGTCGTTCGTGTGCCCGCTCTTTGTGGCAGGATATGTCGTTCTTAGAAATCGGGAGGCGGCCAAGCAATGACGCAACAAACGTTATTTTATCGAAAGATCGCGTATATCGTCCTGATTGCGATTTTGCTTTTCCCGCTGTATCGACTTGGCAGTCCTTCGCAACGTCAGCAGGACGGCTCAATGTCGAGCGGCGGCGTTCTTGCGGAAAAGCGTTCCGAGGGCGATCTCTCCGAGGCGAATATCGGCAAGATCGATCCGACGGGAAGCGCCGTTAAACTGGCGACGTTCGGTATGCGCGGCGTCGCGATTTCGCTCCTTTGGCATCGTTCTCGCGAGTATGAAAAGCGCGCGGACTGGGACAACGTCATTGCAACGGCGAACCAGATCATTACGCTCGAGCCTCACTTCACGACGATTTGGGACTTTGTCGGATGGCAGCTTTCCTACAACGCGTCCGCGATGTTCGACGACTATCGCGAACGTTATCGCTGGGTTATCCGCGGATTTGAGTTTGTCCAGAAGGGTACGACTTATAACCGAACCGCTCCGAAGCTTTACGTCCGCACCGGCTGGATCATTTCGCAGAAGGTCGGAATCGCCGACGAAAAGAAACAGTATCGCCGCTTGCTCCGTGAAGACGACGAATTCGCGGCGCGTCAGGCGGAGCAGGAAATTTTCGTCACGAACCGCGATAACTGGCTGCTTGGGCACGCGTTCTATAAGCGCGCCGAAGACCTTTACGAAAACCACAACGGCGATATCGGTAAAGAGACGCGTCTCCTCTTCTTTGGTCGCGCGCCTATGAACCGTATTCGTTTCGCCGAGTGGATGAGTATCGACGGTTGCGGCGTCAATAAGACGAACACGCCTCTCTTCGACGAGGAAAACTGCGCTAAAGCGTGGCGTCTCGCTCAGGAAGACTGGGAGCTTTACTCCAACAAGACCGTCGAGACGACGATCCCGGATAAAGTCGATCCGAATAAATTCCGTATGACGTCGTTGAACGTTCAGCGTGAAGCGGCGAAGAAAATGCAGGAATACGAGGATCAACTTGTTTCGTTCCTGCCCGAGGGCGAGACGCGCGAAACGATCGTTTGGGATCGTTGGAATAACGAACTCGACGACAAACAGCGCGCGGCGATGTACGAGCGCGTTTTAGAGCCCTTTGACGAGAACAACTATAACCTTGGCAAACAGGGGTTCCCCGCGCGCGTCGTCCACGACTATCTCACCGGCAAATACGGAGAGCAACCTGAATGGAAAGATTGGGAAAAGAAACTCTACGATCTCCGTCTTTCCTACGTCGACGAGGATCTTCGTTCCTTGGCGGCGCGTCCCGAGTTGCTCGTTTCCGAAGACGACGACAGGAACTATACGGCGGCGTTTTCGCGTCTCACCGATTGGTTGGGACGCGCGAATCAGCTTCTCCAAATCACTCCTGAAGTCCTCGCCGCTCGCGCGGTTCCCGAGAAAAAGAGCGAAGCGCGCGATATCGTCGCCGAGATTGACGCTCTTTCTAAGGAAGAGAGCTTCTCGCGTATGTTCCGCGATATTATGGGCGCCGATTATCATGAGGTTGAAGTCGCTTTCGAACAGACTCCTGAGGCTCGCGCCGCGCGTGAACACCGCCAGGCGGTGCGCGATCGGTACAACGCCGGTCAGCCCGAGGAAGCGAATAAGGAGTTCCTTGCGAGCTTTGATTCTTGGGTCGCGCTCCTCCATCGCGAGGATTTTCCCAAGTTGAAGTATATGCCTCAGATGGAATCTGAACTCATGGACGAGACGGAGAAATACCTCATCGTCCTTGAACAGCTCGAAACCGTTTTCCCGAAGGAATTTTCGTTCCAAGAGGTAATCCGCCGCGACGAGCGTGTCGAGGCTCGAATGAAGGCGTCGGCGAAAGCCGAGGCTTTCATCGAGAAGGAGCTTGAAGACGGAAAAATTAAGGAAGCGCGCGAAGATTCCGACATGTTGCTCAACAGCTGGCTCGGATATAACACAAACAACGTGATCTTCGAACTCGGGCCTCTTCCCGAAAGCGTCGAAGCCGTCTTCAAGACCGCGAAACTGTGGATCGAAGCTTGGGAAAAGACTCCGGAGACAGAGTTAGAACTCGCGAAGCAGACGGGCGTTTTTAGCAACTATCCGTGTCGCGATTTCATTGAGTTCATGATTCAGAAGCGCGACGATTCCTACGCCGAGATCGAAAAACTTGAAATCTCTCGTATGAACGACGCCGAGAATAATTTCGACTCGTTGAAGAAGGAGATCGAGCTTTGGGCGAAGGTCGTCGAAAAGGCGCCGGTTCTGAAGTATGATTCTTCGTCTGAAATCGCTTTGCAAATTGCGAACACTGTTCAGGAATATCAGACGGAACTTCAGAAGAAGAGCGAGAGCCTTCCGGACGATTTCCCGCTCAAAGCGTTTGTGACGCGTTCAGACGGAACTTGATCCGTTACAGCGCTTCGACGTTTTGCTCTGGAATTTTTTCGGGCGCTTTTCTATAATGCAACGCGTCGGCGTCTAACGGCGTCGGCGCGTTTTCAGTATTTATCGTTTTGAGACGAACGCGAGGAGACGCGCTCCTCGACGGAGCGTTGGGAGCACATGTCGTTACAGGTAGACCACCATCGACGTCGCGTTGTTATTTTGGAACGCGCGTTTGAGCTTTTTGCGGAAGAAGGCTTCGACGGCGTGACCTATCAGAAGATAGCGAATCGTTGCGGCATTTCGCGCACGTCGATTTATAAATATTTCAAGGATAAGGACCAAATCTTTATCTACGCGATTAAGCTGTCGACCGATAAAATGTCGGAATCCGTACGGAAAGTTATGAATCGCGCCAATTTGCCAGTCGACGAAAAGTTGCGGAGGATTCTTCGTCTTACGGTTAAATTGCTGGACGACAACAAGGTCTTCATGTCCGTCGTGCTCGACTACTTGACTTCGCTTAAACTTTCTGGCGCCGACGTTCGTAAGAAGGCGAGTTCCCGAACGTTTGGTTTTCGTTTTCTCCTGACGCGTCTCATCACGGAAGGGATCGAGCAGGGCGTTTTTCGTCCAGGAAAGCCGGAATTGATAGCGGCTCGCTTATACTGTGTTATTGAAGCTTACGTGTTGAATCTCACTGTGACAGACATGATGACTCGAAAGGAATGTCTAGCGTTGATCGATTTTTCCATCGACGACTGTCTTGCTCGGACAAGAACGCGCAGGGGAGCGTGTGCGCAAGTCGACGCGCCTTGAGGAAGCGCGTCGTATTTCTTCGTCGTTATCGTTCGTTTGTCGGCGTTCCTTTTCATCGCAATGAGGAACGTTTTGGAGCCTAAAAATGCCTGTTTTTGACGCCGCCCCGATTCAGGGCGTTCTCGCGCCGTATTGGCTTGTCGAAGTCATTAAGACGTTGGGATTCGCGCTTCATTTGATTCCGATGGGACTTTGGCTCGTCGGAACGCCTGTTTCGCTTCTATTGTGGCTCGTCGGGGGAGCCGCGTCGAAACGTCTCGCTCAACGTTTTTTGCAGCAACTGCCAATAATTGTCGCGTTTGGCGTTCTTTTCGGCATGGCTTCTTTGCTTTTCACGCAGTTGACGTATCCAAACGCGTTCTTTACTTCGACGATACTCCTTGCAGCTCATTGGCTCGGGGCGGTTCCGTTGTTTTTCGTCGGCTATGCGGCGACTTGTTTTGCCGCGGGGTGCGCAAGGGCGGAAAAAATATGGCGGACGGCGCTTCATCTATGCGTCGCGACGTGTTGTTACGTCGGAGTCGGCCTCGTTTTTTCAAGCGTTTGGGCGTTCTTTGAACGTCCTTACGAATGGGAGGGCGTTTGGCGAAATTCAACGTTTTCCATCGGCGAACTCGTCTTGGGAGGCGCGGCGACGGCGAGCGGACTCGGGAGATATTGGTCTGACTATCTATTGTTTCTCCGATTTGCCGGCATAGTCGGCGTCGGTTTCTTCGCGCTTGCGACGTGGTTTGTTTTCGACGCGTATTACCTTTATCGAGGACCGCGCAAACTGACGTCGGAAGAAATTTCGCGTCTGCGCGCCGCGGAGAATGAGGACGATTCAGAAGAGGGAAAACGTAAGAAGCGCGCGCCGCGCAAACCGATTCAAGAAAACGCCGAGACGTATACGTCTCGAACGACTGGGCTTGCGTTCTTCTTAATGTTGCCTGGCTTCCTCGTCGCCGCCGCGGCAATCGGCAAGTATGCGTTGGAATCAACCGCTCCTTTGCAGAACGAAGAACATTGGAACCCGCTTCTGTGGAACGTTCTTCTTGGAGGAATTGGCGCGTCGATGATCTTTCCTTTCTTTTTTGTTCTTTTGAACAAACTCAAGAAGATTAGCGGGCGGTCGTTGGCGATCTCAATGATCTTTTGCGAAAGTATGCTGGTCGGTTTTTACGCGACCCTGCGACAAATTTTGCAGAACGCCAGACTTTTTCCCTACTTTGATCCCAGTAAATCGTGTTCCTCTGAGTTTCCGATGGTTCCGATCCTCGCGTTTCTCGTCGTCTTTCTTGGCGTCGCGACGACTACGTCGCTCGTCGTGGCGACGTTATCCCCAAAGGACAAAAAAAGATCGGCCAAAAAATTGAAGAAATCTCCGAAACCCTCGAAAAATTCGACTTCCGATAAGCAGGAGTCGAAGGAGCCGCAGAAACCGAACGTTTCTCAGTCGCCGAATTCGGCGCAACGACCTTCCGGCGCGCCCAATCCGCAATTTCGTAATTTAAATAATCGGCAAAATTTGCGTCGGTAATTTTTTGGCATATAATATCGTCAGTGAAGAATGGACGCGTTTCGTTTGTCGACGCGCGTCCTTGGAATTTCTGCCGCGTATTGAAAAGGGGTTTTCATGAGAATATCGCAATTGTTCCGTTTGACGCGATTTTGTTCCGTCCTGTCTTTATTGGCGCTTGTCTCTCTGACGAATTGCGTCGTCGCCGCCGATTCCGAGGACGCGAAGTCCGACGATATCGAGGTCGTTTCCTACTATTTCGGCAACTACCATCTTGATAAACGCAATGAAGAGCGCCTTGGCAAAGGCTGGTCTGAGTGGGAGCTTGTCAAGAATGCCAAACCTCGATTTGAAGGTCATCAACAGCCGAAGGTTCCGCTTTGGGGCTATACCGACGAGGCGAATCCGCGCGACATGGAACAGAAGATCGACGCCGCTTCGAAGTATGGCGTCGACGTGTTCCTTTTTGACTGGTATTACTATGACGACGGTCCGTTCCTTGAAAGGACGATCGACGACGGATTCCTCCACGCGGAAAATCGCGACAAGATCAAGTTCGCGCTCATGTGGGCGAATCACGATTGGGTCGAAATCTTCCCGAAACACAAGGACGTTCCCAGCGCGTTAATCTATCCCGGCAAGGTCACGCCCGAGACTTTCGACAAGATTTGCGACCTAGTGATCGAAAAGTATTTCAAGCAACCGAACTATTGGAAAATCAACGGCGCGCCTTACTTTTCCATCTACGAACTCACGAAGTTTGCCGAGAATTTTGGCTCCTTCGAGGCGACGAAAGCCGCGATCGAGCGGTTCCGTGAGAAAACGAAAGCCGCCGGTTTCCCCGATCTTCATCTCAACGCCGTATACTGGGGCAGACCTAATATTCCCGGCGAAGCGACCCTTACCGACCCCGTCAAAATGATCGAGGGACTCGGGTTCGATTCCGTTACTTCTTACGTTTGGATTCACCACGTGCCCCTCAACGAGTTGAAGACCGATTTCAACTGGGTTCGCGACGAGTATTTCAAACATTGGGACAACGCGCGGAAATCGTTCTCGATTCCATATATTCCGAACGTTTCCGTCGGCTGGGACTCCAGTCCTCGAACGTATCAGGACGATCCTTTCGGCAACTGGGGTTATCCTTTTACGAACACGATTTCCAACAATACCCCTGAGAATTTCAAAACGGCTCTCCAAATGACGAAAGATCGCATTCTCAACGATCCCGACGCGCCGCGTATCCTTAACATTAACTGTTGGAACGAATGGACCGAAGGAAGCTATCTTGAGCCTGACAAAGTCAACGGCTACGGTTACCTCGAAGCGATTCGCGACGTAATGAAGAAGAAGTAAAACGCGCTTTTTTAAAAACGGGCGCGTCGTACGTTTCCAGCCGGAGTCGTTGTTTGATTCCGGCTGTTTCTTTTTTAGAGAAACGCGCGCGTTGGTTTTGCTTCTATTTCGCGACGCGTAGAACGATTTCTCTCTGTTTTTTCTGATGAAAAAAAGCTATACTTGACTTATCTTGGAATTTTTCGCCTATTTTTTCCGTTTTATCATCGCAAGGACGTGGATCGGCAATGCATAACTACTGGCGCGCTATTCAGTTGACGCTGAAATACAAATGGAACGTCGTGGGCGTGATTGTCGCTTCGCTGTGTCTAGCGTTATGTTGGGGCGGAAATATTGCGACGGTGTATCCTCTCGTTCAGGTTTCGTTTCAGGGCGAATCCTTAAACAGCTGGCTTTCGAGCGAAATTCAGTCGCAGGCGGAACGAATTGAACGCCTTAAGGCGGAAAAGCTTGTCGTTTCCGAGGGCGTCGATCCCGACGACGACGACGCGATAGCCGCCGCGATTTCACGCGACGCAAACAGCGAGTCGCGGTCCGCGCTTGACGAATCCGCGCTAACGCCAAGGGCGCGTCAGCGTCTTTCCGTTCTTCAAACCCAGATAGATTCCGCGGAAACGAGACTTTCGCGATTTCGTCGGCTTCAACCGATCGTCGTCCGATGGACGCCCGACGATCCTTTTCTAACCGTCGTACTTCTGATGGTTTATGTGATTGTCGTCACGGCGATCAAGGGCGTCAGTTCTTATATCCATTCGTTCCTCTCCGCGCGCCTTGGGCAGCTTGGCTCCCTCGAATTACGCTCGTTGTTCTTCAAAAGAATGTTGGGTTACGAGACGACGTTTTTCAGTCGTCAGGGGATTTCAGACGCGACGACGCGCTTTACCTCCGACATGGGGACGCTTTCTAACGGGTTGACGCTAGCCTACGGCAAAGCGTTGCGCGAACCGTTGAAACTCGTCGTGTGTCTCGTCGGCGCGCTTCTTGTCAGTTGGCAGCTTTTAATCTTTACCTGTCTCTTTGTGCCGATCGCCGTCGTGTTGATTCGCTGGCTTGCGAAGTCGCTCAAACGGGTCGTTCGGCGTATGATGGCGGAAATGGCGCAGCTATACGGTCGGATCGACGAGACGTTTCGCGCAATTCGCGTCGTCAAATCGTTTAATCGTGAGGATTTCGAAGCGGAGAAGTTTCAACGCGCCAACGAACTCTATTTCAGACGCGGCATGAAGACCGCAAAATACGACGCGCTAACGAGCCCTCTCACCGAACTCGTCGGCATGGGGATGCTCGTGCTGGCGATAACCGCCGGCGCGTATCTTATCATCTATCAAAAGACAAGTCTTTTCGGAATTCAGATTTTTTCGCGCCCCTTTGATCTTGGCACGTTGATTCTATTCTATGGCTTTCTTATCGGAGCGTCTGATCCCGCTCGAAGACTCTCCGATATTTTTACTAATATTCAGGGCGCGTGCGCGGCGGCTGATCGCGTTTACGAAATCATCGACCGCGAGGCCGCCGTCAAGGACGCTCCGGAGCCAAAACGTCTCGCCGCGTTCAAAGATTCGATTGTTTTTGATTCCGTCTACTACGAATATCCCGTCGAAGTCGTCAAATTTCAAAACGCAAAGTCTAACAAAAAGGTTCGTTTCAAAGACGCGTTTAAACAATTTATACGCAGCCGTTTTGCGAAATTGACGGAGTTTTCTAAAGGGAAAGAAGTTTCGGTCGCGTCCGTTTCCGAGACTTCAGGGACGGCGCCGGACGCGTCGTGCGCGGCGACGACTTCTGGGAGTCGAAACGTCCTTAAAGGCGTGTCTCTGACGATT
>Ga0256407_10010471_pt1 | contig 13020 bp, 9 predicted proteins | sample RumenRJG_04DNA_FD_193489 | JGI IMG/M metagenome (GOLD analysis project Ga0256407, IMG submission 193489) | Bovine rumen microbial communities from Lethbridge, Alberta, Canada - RJG_04 | ecosystem: Host-associated > Mammals > Digestive system > Stomach > Rumen | place: Canada: Alberta | collected... | reverse complement strand
TCCGACACGGCAGGCATACACATTACAGATGATACCGTTGAAAAAATAGGTGTGGAACGTGCAAAAGACCGCATTTTAAAAGCAGGTCTTGTGCTTGCCGTCTTTGACATTTCACAGCCCCTCTCCGATGACGACAAGGCTTTGATAGATTTACTTGAAAATGCCCCTGCCATTGCCGTTATCAACAAAACCGACTTACAGCAAAATCTTGACACGGATTATATCCAATCCAAAATAAAACATATTGTCTATATATCCGCCCTCATGGGAAACGGCTCTGCCGAACTGGAAAGCAAGGTTGCGGAAATTGTCGGCACATCGGAACTTGACGCTTCACAAGGCATTCTCGCCACTGAAAGACAGAGAATTTCTGCCGAAAATGCACTTAATTTTATCAATGAGGCTGTCAATGCAGTTAAACTCGGAATTACTCTTGACGCTGTAACGGTAATCATAGAAGAAGCTATTAACAGTCTGCTTGAACTCACGGGAGAGAGAGTGACAGAAACTGTTACGGATAAAATATTTGCACGTTTCTGTGTGGGTAAATAAACATGAAAGAAAAATCAAATAAGCAATTCATGCTTTTATCGGCTTTGGGAATTTTTTTCGTTGTGGATATGCACGCAGGTTCGCCTTTCGGCATATTTAACAGCATATTTAACTATGAATCTTTCTTTATGCAGATGTTCGTGTTTATATCGGGCTATTTCTTTAAAGAAAAAAATCTGCAAACCCCTTTCAAATATATATGGAAAAACACCGTTAAATTGATGATACCTTTTTTTGTGATAAATGCGGTTTATACAGGTCTTATCATGCTTGCAAAACTTTATCAGCCACAGATAACATGGGACTGTCGTTTTTCCGTGCTGAACGAGGGCAGGGATACTGTATTCACACTTCCCGCATGGTTCGTGCCTATGCTGTACTTTGTGATAGTCGCATACACGCTTTTAAGGCTTGTTTTCAGAAAATGGAATTCTGTAATTGCTTTTTGCATTATGGCGGCTGTCGGCACTGTATCCGTGTATCTTTCAAGAAGCGAATACAACACAATATATACCGTTCTTATACTCAAAATCGCATTTTTCATACAGTTTTATGAAATGGGTGTATTATACCGCTCAAAACTGGAAACGTATTTCAAAAAAACATCAAAATTGAAACTTGTCTTATTCTGTATAATTGCCAATATAATCATGATAGCAGTAACGGGAAATAAAATTCCCTGTCACTATCTCTATAAAATGAAGGGCTTTATGACGGATATATAATGCCGCTTTTAACGGCAGTTACAGGGATATGTTTCTGGCTGTGCATAACGGAATGGCTTTCCGATGTTTTTGGGGAAAGCAGGATTATCAATTATGTATCCAGTCACACCTTTGCAATAATGTTCCATCATATAGGCTTTTTCACTTTACTGACTTATTTGCTTTCAAAGATCCCTTTTGCAAAGGAATTTGACTACACGCAATTTTATGCAAATGCGGGCTGGTATAAATATCCTGCATTTGAGGGAGTGAAATTCCTCTATGTAATATTCGCTTTTGCAGGCTGTCTTTTATTATGCTTTATATGGGATAAAATAAAAAATCTGACGGAAAGAAACTGAAAATTTCTTTCCGTCTTTTTTAAAAAAACTCTTGTAATTTCAGAAAAGGTATGTTATAATAAGCGAGTGATTTGGAGAGTTGTCCGAGCTGGCCGAAGGAGCACGATTGGAAATCGTGTAAACGGCTACAACCGTTTCGAGGGTTCGAATCCCTCACTCTCCGCTCTGAAAGCCACATGATTTTTTAATCATGTGGCTTTTCACTTTACTTAAAAAAAATTAAGGATAGATTAATAAATTGTTTTTAGAAGATACTAAATTTGTTAGCACATTTTTTGAAGATACGAGTTATAATATAGACATCAAAGGCAAACAAAATACTTTAAAATAAATCGGAGGTACTCACTATGGAAAACAACAGAAATTTTGAAAACGGATTTGAAAGCATGAACGAACATGAAAGAACGGTTTATCCCGACTATACACAGCCCTCGGCAGATGTGTTTGAAGAAACTCCCGTGCAGGAAGAAAATGTTTATGCAGTTCAGGGAACTCCCGTGCATGATTATTTCTCCAACCAGGATACCGCACCTGTCCCCAATGTATATCAGGATATTTACAGCACTTCTCCCGAAACTCCTGCAAAACCCAAGAAAAACAGAAAAAACGTTGCACTTGTTGCAGGAACTCTTGCACTTGCACTCTGCGTAGGATTTGGCGGCGGTGTACTCGGCTCTTATGTAGGCGGTAACTCAAAAACAACCGTTCAGCAGACAGGCACAAGCGTTTCCGCAAAAACTACCGAAGGTACGGACTCGGGACTTAATATCATTCAGGCTTCACAGAGCAGCGGCACTCCCACAAGTATTGAACAGGTCGTTTCAAAAGTAAAGGACTCCGTTGTTGAAATCACCACAGAAGTTACAAAATACGGCACTTTCTATGGACAGTACGTGGCACAGGGTGCAGGCAGCGGTGTTATCATCTCCTCTGACGGCTATATTGTCACAAACAACCATGTTATTGAAGACGCTACAAGCATTAAAGTTACCCTCACAGACGGTAATTCTTACGATGCAAAGCTTATCGGCACAGATGAAGAACTTGATGTTGCCCTTATTAAAATAGAGGCTGACAATCTCACGGTTGCGGCTCTCGGCACATCTTCCGATTTGCAAATAGGGGAAACTTCCATTGTAATAGGAAATCCTCTCGGACAGCTTGGCGGTACGGTTACTCACGGCATTATCAGTGCCTTGAACAGGTCCATACAGCTTGACGGCAAAACGATGGAACTCCTCCAAACAGATGCGGCTATCAACCCCGGCAATTCGGGCGGTGGTCTTTTCGATGCCAACGGCAATCTTATCGGTATCATCGTTGCAAAATCAACCAATTCCTCTGACGGCACTTCCCTTGAAGGTCTCGGATTTGCCATTCCTATCGACAACGTGAAAAATATACTTGGCGACCTCAAAACAAAGGGCTTTGTTTCAAGACCCGTACTCGGAATAACTGCCGTAGATGTTCTTGACGACTCGACTGCCGCACGCTATAACGTTGACAAACAGGGCGTATATATCTACTCCGTGACAAGCGGAAGTGCTGCCGATAAAGCGGGAATGATGGTAGGCGACTGCGTTGTTAAATTTGACAATACAGAGATAAACTCAAAAGAGGAACTTTCAAAAGCCATCTCATCTCACAAAGTCGGTGACGAAGTTAAAATTACAGTATATCGTGACGGAAAAGAACAGATATTGACTGCCGTTTTGCAGGAGAATGCTTCCGAAAGCACTCAAAGAAACAGCAACAACTTCAATAAAAACGGTGGTAATACCGACAGCGACAGAAACAACAATTACGGCTATCCCGACAATATCGAGGACTGGATAAAATTCTTTAACTGATTTTACAAAAATGATTTGACATTTGATAAAAAATGGTGTATAATTATGAAAAGTAAAAATGATTTTTTTCTATCTTTCTTTTCATAATTTTCTCCTCTTTGTGATAAGCCGCATTCTTTCGGGGGTGCGGCTTATTATCAATTAGCAATGTGCAATGAGCAATGAGCAATGTAAAATGTACAGTGTGCAATTTTTTAATGAATGGAGCGGTGTCCTATGCGTACAGACAAAATCAATTATTATCTTGATATAGCCGAAACCGTGCTTGAAAGAGGTACTTGTTTAAGAAGAAACTACGGTGCTATCATAGTCAAAAATGACCAGATCATCTCAACGGGCTATGTCGGTGCACCCCGTGGCAGAAAAAATTGTATCGACATGGGGATATGCGTCAGAGAAAGCCTCAAAGTCCCCAGGGGAGAGCGATATGAATTGTGCCGTTCCGTCCATGCCGAACAAAATGCAATTATTCATGCCTCCCGTGAAAATATGATAGGCTCGACTATGTATCTCGTCGGAAAAGACGCTAAAACAGGGGCTTATGTCGAAAATGCGTCTGCCTGCTCCATGTGCAAAAGAATGATTATCAATGCGGGAATTAAACAGGTCATTATCAGAAATGCCAAAAATAAATATACAGTCGTTGAGGTTCAGGAATGGATAGACAATGATGAATCCCTTTCGGGCACTTTCGGCTACTGACCTTTTATATTCTTGCATAATTTCAAAGGAAAAATTTTATATTTTTTGAAAATTTTTTCAAAAAACAATAGAAATTTTCTGAATAGTATGTTATAATGATTTCAGACAACCCAGTCAATTTTAAATATATAGGAGGTAATTTCCAATGGCTAAAAAATGGGTATATCTTTTCAGCGAAGGTAACGCTGATATGCGTGAACTGCTTGGCGGTAAAGGTGCCAACCTTGCAGAAATGACAGGTTTGGGACTTCCCGTTCCTCAGGGCTTCACGATTTCAACAGAGGCTTGTACTCAGTACTATGAGGACGGCAGAAAAATCAATGACGAAATTCAGGCTCAGATTATGGAGTACATCGTTAAGATGGAAGAAATCACCGGCAAAAAATTCGGTGATAAGGAAAATCCTCTCCTCGTTTCTGTTCGTTCGGGTGCAAGAGCTTCTATGCCCGGTATGATGGACACTATCCTCAATCTCGGTCTTAATGAAGAAGTTGTTGAAGTTATCGCTGCTCAGTCAGGCAACCCCCGTTGGGCTTGGGACTGCTACAGAAGATTTATTCAGATGTTCTCTGACGTTGTTATGGAAGTCGGCAAAAAGTACTTTGAAGAACTTATCGACAAGATGAAGGCTAAAAAAGGCGTTAAGCAGGACGTTGAACTTGATGCTGATGACCTCAAAGAGCTTGCTAACCAGTTTAAAGCTGAGTATAAAGCTAAAATCGGTGAAGACTTCCCGTCAGACCCGAAAGTACAGCTCATGGAAGCTATCAAAGCTGTATTCCGTTCATGGGATAACCCCAGAGCTAACGTTTATCGCCGTGATAATGATATTCCTTATTCATGGGGTACTGCTGTAAACGTACAGTCAATGGCATTCGGTAACATGGGTGATGACTGCGGTACAGGCGTTGCATTTACCCGTGACCCCGCTACCGGTGATAAGGGCTTGTTTGGTGAATTCCTTACCAACGCTCAGGGTGAAGACGTTGTTGCAGGCGTTCGTACACCTATGAAAATTCAGGAAATGGCTGACAAGTTCCCCGAGGCTTTCGCTCAGTTTGAAAAGGTTTGTGCTACTCTCGAAGAACATTACAGAGATATGCAGGATATGGAATTCACCGTTGAACACGGTAAGCTCTATATGCTCCAGACCAGAAACGGCAAGAGAACAGCTAAAGCCGCTCTTAAAATAGCAGTTGACCTCGTTGAAGAAGGTATGAGAACAGAAAAAGAAGCTGTTGCTATGATAGACCCCCGTAACCTTGATACACTTCTCCATCCCCAGTTCGATGCAAAAGCTCTCAAAGCTGCTACACCGATAGGAAAAGGACTTGGTGCATCTCCCGGTGCTGCTTGCGGTCAGATCGTATTTACAGCTGAAGATGCAGAAGCTTGGAATGCTGACGGTAAGAAAGTCGTTCTCGTTAGACTTGAAACTTCTCCCGAAGACATTACAGGTATGAAAGCATCACAGGGTATTTTGACAGTTCGTGGCGGTATGACTTCACACGCTGCCGTTGTTGCTCGTGGCATGGGTTCTTGCTGCGTATCGGGCTGCTCTGAAATCGCTATGGACGAAGAAAATAAGAAATTCACACTTGCAGGCAAAGAATTCCATGAGGGTGACTTCATTTCTATCGACGGTTCAACAGGTAACATCTATGACGGTATTATCCCGACAGTTCCTGCAACCATCGCTGATGAATTTGCAACCGTTATGGCTTGGGCTGACAAGTACAGAAAATTGAAAGTTAGAACCAATGCTGATACACCTGCCGACGCTAAGAAAGCTCGTGAACTCGGTGCAGAAGGTATCGGTCTTTGCCGTACAGAACATATGTTCTTTGAGGGCGACAGAATTGACGCATTCAGAGAGATGATTTGTGCAGATACAGTGGAAGAAAGAGAAGCTGCTCTTGCTAAGATTCTCCCTGTACAGCAGGGCGACTTTGAGGCTCTTTATGAGGCTCTCGAAGGCAATCCTGTTACAATCAGATTCCTTGATCCTCCTCTCCATGAGTTCGTTCCCACAGAAGAAGCTGACATTGAAAAGCTTGCTGCTGCTCAGGGCAAATCTGTTGAGAGAATTAAGGAAATCATTTCTTCTCTCCATGAGTTCAACCCGATGATGGGACATCGTGGCTGCCGTCTTGCAGTTACATATCCCGAAATCGCTAAAATGCAGACAGCTGCTGTTATCCGTGCAGCTATCAACGTTCAGAAAGCTCACCCCGATTGGAAAGTTGAGCCTGAAATTATGATTCCGCTCGTTGGCGATGTAAAAGAATTGAAGTACGTTAAGAAAATCGTCGTTGAAACGGCAGATGCTGAGATCGCTGCTGCCGGTGCTGACCTCAAGTATGAAGTTGGTACTATGATAGAAATTCCTCGTGCAGCTCTTACTGCTGACGATATTGCTAAAGAAGCTGAGTTCTTCTGCTTCGGTACTAACGACCTTACTCAGATGACATTCGGCTTCAGCCGTGACGACTCCGGTAAGTTCCTCAGTGCTTACTATGATGCAAAAATCTTCGAGAACGATCCGTTTGCTAAACTCGACCAGGCAGGCGTTGGCAAGTTGATGGAAATGGCTATTAAACTCGGTAAGGCTACCCGTCCCGAACTTCATTGCGGTATCTGCGGTGAACACGGCGGCGATCCTACATCAGTAGAGTTCTGCCATAAGATTGGTCTTGATTATGTATCATGCTCACCGTTCAGAGTTCCGATTGCTCGTTTGGCTGCTGCTCAGGCTGCTATCAAAGAGGGCTAATATACAAATAAATATCTGACAATATGAATTTGACCGAACAGTTTTTCATGGCTGTTCGGTCATTTTTTTATATTCACTTTTCAGAGAAAATCTGCTTTATCCTGTCAAGAATGATATTGGCAGCGTCATATTTTGACATTTTATCCAACTCATATACGCTATCCTTTGTGATAAGCGTTATTATATTGGTATCCGTGCCAAATCCCGCACCCTTTTCTTTTATGCTGTTTGCCGCTATTATATCACAATTTTTCTTTTCAAGCTTTTTCCTCGAATTTTCAAGCAAATTCTCCGTTTCCATTGAAAATCCGCATATCACTTGTTTATCTCTTTTATTCTCGCCTGCATATTTCAAAATGTCCTTTGTCCTTTTCAGAGATATTGACATATCACTATCACTTTTCTTGATTTTTTCATTGCTGTATGTGTCGGGCGTGTAGTCTGCAACAGCCGCTGCCATTATCACTGCATCACTTTCGGACAAATTCTCCTTTACCGCATTGAACATATCCTCTGCCGACTTCACTTTGATAAGCTCTGCAAATACAGGCGGTTTTATATTTGCCTCTCCGCTGACAAGTGTTACTTCCGCACCTCTCTCACTTGCCGCCTGTGCTATGGCATACCCCATTTTGCCCGTTGAATGATTTGTTATATATCTCACGGGGTCAAGTGATTCCTGTGTAGCACCTGCCGTAACAAGCACTTTTAATCCCTTATAATCCTTTTCATTTGCTATCTCATGCTTGATGTGTTCAATCAAAATGTCCACATCAGGCAATTTCCCTATCCCCGTATCATTACAAGCCAGTCTGCCCACAGCAGGCGATATGATTTTGTAACCATGTCTTTTGAGTTTCTCTATATTCTCCTGCACAATGCTGTTCATAAACATATATTTATTCATTGCAGGGGCTATCAATACAGGGCATTTTGCCGCCATTACCATTGTAGAAAGCATATCATCTGCAATTCCGTTTGCAATCTTGCCTATGATATTCGCTGACGCCGGGGCTATCATAAATATATCCGCCTTTTGTGACAGAGAAACGTGTGTCACACTATATTCAAAATTCCTGTCAAACGTATCTACAAGGCATTTTCTGCCTGTAAGCGTTTCAAATGTTATCGGGTTGATGAAATTCAAGGCATTTTTCGTCATGATAACATGAACTTCACAGCCCTCTTTCACCAAGTCGCTGACAAGCTGGGCGGATTTATATGCCGCTATGCTTCCCGTCACTCCCACAACCACTACTTTATTTTTTAACATACTCTCACCCAATTTTCCATTTTCAATTTTCAATTTTCCATTATACATATTGTACTGCCTTTATGCAGATGAATTTCAGCCCTCTCCGAAATGACACAATTACTTACCCCCAAAGGGAAATTTGCTTTCAATATTCCCTCTTTTAAAGGATATTCAAAGCCGTCAAGAGTGACTTCACAGCTTTCACAGCCAAACGGAAATATTGAAAATATATGTCCCTTTTTATTTTCAAGCACTTCTTTCATGCCCTCCGTCATGGCAAAAATCATGTTTTCACCGTCAAGCATTTTTGCATTGACACCATTTTCCGCTGTATAGAGAAGCGTACAGAAATTCGCAAATGTATGGTCAAGCCGTCCGCCCGTCATGCCAAAAAGCAAAATTGTTTTATATCCCATCTTCACGCACTCCCTGACACAATACATGGTATCTGTATCATCTTTATGCACGGGTAATTTCACTATATCACACTTGACGTTTTCGGGAAACTCTGCCGAATCAAAGTCACCTATTATCAAATCGGGCTTTATGCCTGCCATCAATGCATATTTGTAACCACCGTCGGCACATACGACAAAATCACTTTCACGCACGCTTTTTTTAATCATCTCCGTGTCACATACAGGTGACGCACCTATTATCACACATCGCTCTTTCACTTCACTCTCCACTCTCCACACTCCACTCTCTTTACCGCCATTTCGGAATTGCTTTCACTTCGTTATACATGAATTGATAGCTTTCATGTCGGGACTTCGCAATTTTGCCGTCAGCGACTGCCTGCAAGACTGCACAACCCTTTTCAACGGTATGCGAACACCCCGTAAATTGACATCTGCATATATAATCATCAAATTCGGGAAAACAGTACTGTATTTTTTCAAGCTCTATCATTTCATATCTTTCTATATCGACTGTGGAAAATCCCGGAGTATCTGCCACATATCCACCGTTTATTTTATACAATTCACTATGACGGGTGGTATGCCTGCCCCTGCCGAGTTTACGGCTTATTTCTGCCGTCTGTATGTCAAATTCGGGGAATATCGAATTCAGCATGGACGACTTTCCTACACCTGTATTTCCCGTAAATGCAGAGATTTTGTTTTCAAGCAGGGATATGATATTTTCCTTGCCCTCACCCGTTTTGATACTGTATGAAAGGGCGGTGATACCCGATTTTTGATATATTTCAAGAAGCTTTGAACAGTCTGCCAAATCCGATTTTGTGAAAATAACTATCGGCTGTATGTTCTTACTTTCCGCAACGGCAGTTATTTTATCTATAATAACCGTACTCGGTGACGGCTCTGCAACAGATGATATAATAAAAAGTCTGTCAAGATTGGCAAGAGGAGGGCGAATAATAGAATTTTTTCTGGGGAGGATTTCGTCAATCATGCCCTTTCCGTCAGCGGATATGCTTATATTGACGCTGTCACCGACAAACGGACTGATACCTTTTTTCCTGAAAATTCCCCTTGCCTTGCATTCATATAGCATTTCAGCGGTTTCAACATAGTAGAAACCGCTGATAGCCTTAACGATCAATCCCGTTAAAATTTTATCCATTTTTTACCTCATGCACCAAACAATACTTCATAACCGTGTCTTATATCTTCATAGCCCTGTCTGATATATCTGTTGACAACATTCTCAACTGACGGCTCATCTTCTGTACTTTCCTCAGGTTCTTCCGAGGGTTCTTCCGAGGGTTCTTCCGGCTCTTCGGGTTCTTCGGATTCTCCCTCAGACTCCTCCTCAGAAGGTTCTTCGGGTTCTTCGGGCTCTTCTTCAAATGTGTCAAGCTGTCCTATTGCTTCATTAAGAAGTTCATCTATTTCAGATTCGCTTGTAGCACTTCTTATATAACCCTCATATTCAGCTATCAAGTCATACATTACACCCTGGTCATACTCGGAGTATGCTGACATATCACTGATATAAGTGCTGAGTGAGTATATCGCATTATCTTTTTGATTGCCCAGAGGGTCTGAGCCTTGTTTTACTTTATAGTCGTAGTTTTGATAATCTTTGGTAACAGTCTGGTTTTTGAAGTCAAATGTAAATGCCTCATACCTCACGTCATCTATCATTACAACAACTGTTTTTTGATGATTTTTTGCACCCTCGGGTTCAAGATATACACTCTTTTTAAATCCGTGTGCGGGAACGCCCGATACTTCTTCCTGCTTTACCGCATCTACATAGATCGTTACTTTTATCTCTGCATACTCGTCCTGAGGCAAGTCAATCGGCTGTTCCATGCCTTTTATAATCTTGCTTCCGTCACTGACCTGAATAGTGATAAGAGTACCTTTTGTCAATTTATTTCCCGCAAGCGGATCGGTAAGAATTACCTGCCCTGCCGTAACAGCACTTGCTACCGTTGATTTCTGGGTAGTAAAGCCTGCATTTTCAAGCTCGGATTTGGCACTTTCATAACTCTTTCCCACAACATCGGGAACGGTTATCTGTTCGGGTGCCTTGCCCTCACTGACAATAAGAGTGATTACCGTACCTATCGCCTGTTCCGTGCCCTCCTGCGGTGAGCATTCTATGACATAGCCCTTGCTTACATCGGTACTGTTGACACGCTTTACTTCATAAGTGAAATATTTTGCGGAAAGTTTCTCTATTGCCTCATTTTCAAGGTAATTTCTTACTTTCGGCACTTCTGCTTTTGTACTCTTGCTGTTGATGGTAAGCTTAATGGTTGCATTTTCTTTTATCTGCTTTGAGCCTGCCACGGGGTCCTGAGCAAGAATGATATTGACAGGCTTTGTTGCGTCATACTTTGCGGTAATATCATACTTGAACTTATATTCTTTATTCTGTACTACCTCATCATATATCTCCCCTATCAAGTTGGGTACTTCCACACTTTTTACATCTGTCACTTTTGTCATGGTCTGCACAAGATTGATGACAAACACTATCAGCATGACAAGCACAAGCAAAGTGATGGAAAGCGTGATAAGGGTAACGGCTCTTTTGGAACGTGCGTTGGCTATCTCGTCATCTTCGGGGAGGTAATCTACTTCATAGGCACTTTCTGCCGATGATACAAGCTTTACCTGATTGATGGATTCCACTTCTCTTGTGGGAGCTTGGTCAACGCTGTATGTGTAACGGAATTTGATTGACGGGTCACGTCTGAAAGTTTCGATTGCGTCAAGCATTTCCTTTGCCGTTGCAAATCTCTGTTTCGGCTCTTTTCTCATTGCCCTTAAAGTAATCTGCTCAATGCCCTCGGGAATTTTGTCATTCAACTCTCTTAAAGGCTTCGGCTCGTTCTGCATCTGCATGATTGCAACCGATACCGCATTATCCGCTTCAAAGGGGAGCTGTCCTGTCAGCATTTCATAAAGCATTACACCGACGGAATATATATCCGCCTTACCGTCTGTTGCACCGCCTCTTGCCTGTTCGGGAGCGATATAATGCACAGAACCGATTGTTTTGCTTGTCATAGTGCGGGTTTCATTGTTGGAAATCCTTGCAATGCCAAAGTCAGTTACTTTAATAGTACCGTCTTGTAAAAGCATGATATTCTGAGGTTTTATATCTCTGTGGACAATGCCTTTTTCATGTGCGTGCTGGAGAGCCTTCAAAATCTGTACGGTAAAGTGTACAGCCTCTTTCCATGGAATAATTTTCTGCTGTCCGATATATTCTTTGAGAGTAATGCCGTCTATATACTCCATGACAATATATTGTATTCTGTCGCCAAAGCTGACATCATACACTTTTACGATATTCGGGTGAGAAAGTACGGCTATTGCCTTTGATTCATTTTTAAATCTTCTTAAAAACTCCTCATTTCCAAGAAATTCGTCTTTCAAAATTTTGATTGCAACGGTCTTGTCATCAATGCTGTCATAAGCCTTATAGACCATTGCCATTCCGCCCATGCCGATAAGCTCCTGTATTTCATATCGGCTGTCAAGCCTTCTGCCTATGTATTTATCCATATTCATTAAAGCCCCTTTCCATTTTTCAGCTTTCTATCACGGCTACTGTGATATTATCACTTCCGCCCATTATTTTTGCCTGTTCGACAAGCCTGCTGACAAGCTCATCTCCCCTGCTTTTGTTTATAAACTCGGCAATATCTTCATCTGTAAGATAATTTGACAATCCGTCTGTACATATCAGCAATACACTGTTTTTATCAAACTTCACACCGTTATAATCTGTTTTCAAATTCTCTCTCGTACCCAACGCCCTTGTAATAATATTTTTATTCGGGTGATTACGGGCTTCTTCGGGGGTTATCTGTCCGATGTCAACAAGCTCCTGTACCATGGAATGGTCTTTTGTTATCTGTGTCAGAGAGCCGTTTTCATAAAGATAAGCCCTGCTGTCGCCTGCATGGACTATATGCACGACTTCATTTTTCACGACTGCTGTCACAACAGTTGTACCCATTCCGCTGAGAGAATATACATTCAAAGACATATCATATACACGCTGATTGGCTATCGCAATAGCCGTTTTGATAAGCTTTTCCATATCATCACGGTACTTTTCTGTATGATACAACTCTTTGAGCTGTTCCGCAATCGTTTCCGCTGCAATACGGCTTGCGGTAGAACCACCGTTTGCACCGCCCATTCCGTCGCATACAACAGCCCATATACAGCCGTCGGGCAATTCGCCTGTTTTGCAGTAATCCTGATTGGAACTTCTCATAAGCCCTATATCCGTTTTGGAATACACGTTCAAATTCTATCCCTCCTTTATCCTGCCGTCAGATACCGAACGGCGTAATTGTCCGCATGATGCATTGATGTCACTTCCG
>Ga0256407_10010469_pt1 | contig 13021 bp, 4 predicted proteins | sample RumenRJG_04DNA_FD_193489 | JGI IMG/M metagenome (GOLD analysis project Ga0256407, IMG submission 193489) | Bovine rumen microbial communities from Lethbridge, Alberta, Canada - RJG_04 | ecosystem: Host-associated > Mammals > Digestive system > Stomach > Rumen | place: Canada: Alberta | collected... | reverse complement strand
TTAATTCTTTAGAAAACATTTTTGTATTTTCTTTTTCATTATACGTAAAATTATATATTGTTGTATTATCTAAAATGACATAATCTAATTGTTTTATATCAAATATATATCCTTTTAAAGTATAAAATACATTTTCATTTTCTTTTAATAAATTCTGAGAAAAAATAATTTCAGGATCATTATCTATTAAATCACCAGAAATTGATATTTCGCCAATTGTATAATTTAAATATTTAATAGTATAATTATCATATTTTATAAAACTATCATTAATTGTACATTTAATATATTGATCATTAATTTCATTTGGACAAATAATTGATAAATTTATATTTTCTGATTCAATATTTGCTGATAAATTACCTAAAATACAAGTAACATTTGAAAAAATAATTGAAGATTGAAAAGCTGGGGTTAAAATATTATATTTTACAAATTTTGGACTTTCAATTATATCATTACTAAAAATATCATTATTTTTTTCATATATTTGAATTGTATATGTTACATTATTTTCATAAGGAATTGTAAATTTATAATTTTCTGGAAATATATTTTCAATTTTTTCTTCATTTTCTTTTTGATATGAATAATATAAATTTGAAATATTTATATATTCTGATATTTCTGCAGTTATAATATTAAATAATATATTTTCTGGATAATTATCACCAGTTATACAATTATTATAATTTAATAAAAAATAATTATTTGGAATTGCAATTATTTCACCTATTAAATAAGTACTATAATTTAAAAATAAAAGTGAAATTGTATTCAATCCATTTTTCTTAATTATTAAATCAATACTTTCATCATTTATATTAATATCTTTTTGAATTGAAACATTATTTAAAAGAATATCATAAATATCTGATGTATATATTACAGTAATAGATTCATTAGTTATTATATATTTTTTTTCAAGAGTTATATTTTCATAAATTTTAAAATTATAATTAATATTATCTACTGATGAAAGTTTATTCATTATTGTTATTTTATAATTTCCTTCTTTTGTAATTAGTTCATTTAAACTAAATTCTCTTCTATTATCATCAAATGAATAATCCTCAATTTCATTTTGAGAATTCATATCAATATTATATAGAACAATAATTACTTTATCTCTAGAAAGAATATTTTTTAATTTAAATTTAATAATTTTTGTATTAAGAAATCTTTCATTATTTTTTTGAAGATGATCAAATTCAATAGGATAAGTTAAATAAATCATTTTAGAAGTTTTAATATAATAATTATTTAACAATAAATAAACTTCATAATCTCCTAAAATATCAATACTAATATCAACATAATTATTTTCAATAGTACTATTAAAAATTTCTCCATCTGAATTTTTTAATATAAAAATGGGTTCAATTGAATGTTCAAATCCTTTATAAATAATATCAATTTTACTAATTTTTGGGGTAACTCCAATTAAAAAAGCAAAATCTGTTAAATTAATATCAATTGGAACAAAAGTAAGAAGAAGTTTTTGTGTATTAATAAATATTGAATTATTGTATTGTAAATAATGATTAATAGTTTCATTTGAAGGTGGAATTGTAATATTTTTAATTGATTGGAAATTATATAAAAAATGTTCTGAAACTTCTTCAGATAATTCTAAATCAATTTCTTCTGAATTAATTAATAATTTTGGATTTATAAAATATTCACTTATATTTTTTGTTATTATTGGAATTTTAAATGTTGTATTTATTTCTTCAATTGTTGATATATAATTTGGTGAAAATGTATAAAAACTTAATATTGGAAATTCAATTTCTCCTGAATCAGGATTTTTTGATTCTGTTTCTGTATTATTTTCATATATTATTGAAAATGTTAAGAATCCAAAATAATTTTGATAATTATCAAAAGTTATATTTTCAGTATTTAAATTTGTTTCTTCATATTCATCATCTATTATTCCTTTTATTGTAATATTATTTAAATTATTATAATTTACAAGATTTATTATTAGAGTATTATTTTCATTATTTAAAGAAAATATTATTATTGTGAATTCATATTCATTACAAAAATTTGTTAAATTATCTTCATTTGTATTATATAAACAATAACATATTTTTTTATTATCTTCATTTATAATACAATTTCCTTTATTTTCATCCCATTCTTTATCATTAATTAATTGAAGTTGACAAATTTTTCCTTTCAAACAATAAATAGGAGAATTAGTTTCAATATTTAATAAACAAAATTTGACAAAATTTAAAATAATATAAAAAATCAAAAATAAATTCCCCATATTAAATTAAATTTAAAAAAAATAAAAAAATTAAACTTTCTTAAAATCAACTTTTTCATATTTAATAAACCAAGTTAAAACAGAAGAAATAAAACTAGTAAAACTTCCAATTAAATAAATAATCATATAATCATCATTAGTAACAATAATACTTTTAGTTAAAATAGGACCTAATAAGCAAGTAAACCCACTAAATAAACCACAAATTCCTAATAAAGTAACAGAATTTTCAATTCCAAATTTTTTATTTATAACATTTGGAAATATAGTAACATGTCCAGCAAAACTTAAAACACCAAAACAACATACTAAAAAATAAGTTTCTACTTTAAAAACAGACCAATAAAAAAATCCACTACAAATTATTTGATTTATACATATAATAAAATATGGTATTGTAAAATTAAATTTATCCATTATTATTCCCCATAAAATTCGACTAAAAGTATTTATTAAAGTATAACATTTTGATAATGTTTGTAAATATTGTTCTTTTATTTTCATAATTTTACCAAATGTTCTATATGTATTTGATAATAAAAAACCAAATAATAAAGTACAACCAACTGTTAATATGCATATTAAAAATTCTTTTGATAATAAACATTCTTTTAATGAAGGATAATCATCTTTTTCTTTATTATTAATTTCTGTATTTGATATATTTTTTAATGAATTATCATCTTCTATTTTTGAATTATTAGTTGAATCATTTGGTAATATTTTATATTGTATATTATCAATATTTTCATTTATTAATTCTTCATTTTTATCTTCATTTTCATAAGGAAAAACTAAAATAATTGAAATGAAACCAACAATAATAACAGAAAATAAATAAAATTTAATATTTTTTAAATAATTATTTGATATTTCTTCACTATAAAAACCATTATCTAAAATTGATATACTATTTGGATTAATAATATAATCACCAATTGTTGTAAAAATAAAAACAGATAAACCAAAACAAGATAAAATCAAACCTGTAATAATACCTTTATGATTAGGAAAATATTTCCAACAATTTTTCATAGTTTGAAAATAAGTTAAACTATTTGCAATACCAAATAAAATAAATGAAATAATTAAAATATAATATTCAGTAGTAAATTTAAAAATTAAAAATTGTGAAATTGATATTAAAATAATACCAAATATTAATAAAATTCTTGTTCCTAAAATAATATCTAATAAACCTGTTAATGAAGGTAACATATTATGTAATGCAATTCCAATTGCTGGAATAAAATATAAATCTAATTCTTTTATTTCTTTTCCTTTATAATGTAAATATGAATTTAAATAAGGAATAAAATTTGAAAAACCAAAAATATTTCCTATTAATAAATGGGTTAGTATTGAACCTATTAATGAACTTATTCCTTTTATTTTATTGTTTAACATTGTTATTTATGTTTTATAATGTTTTTTTTTTATAAAGAAATATTTTAGTATTTTGATTTGAAAAAATTGTGATAAATTAATTTATTTTTGAATAAGTTAATACAATTAATAATTAATTTTCAATCTAATAATATCTAATTTAAATCAATTTTTTTATATTTCTTTTCATTTTAATTTTAATAATAATCAATAATTAAATTAAATTAAAATAAAAACAATATATTTCATAATTTTAAATTGTAAAAGATATAAATATAAACAATATTCATAAAAAAATAAATATTAATTTAATTTTTTTATTTTTAAAAAAATAAAGAAATTTAAAAAAGAAAAATTACTCTAAAAAATAAATATTATAATTATAATAAGAATAATCATAAGTTTACTTAAATATTTAATTTTTATTTTTCATTATTTTTTTCCTTATTAAAAATAGTCTTATCAATTTTTTCAAACTTTTCATATTTTTTCAATCCAATATAAGCACTTTTATTTAAATCTTTTTTAGAATTATTACTAATTAAATCACTAACAAAAGAATTATTATTATTTTCATAAATTTCACTATGATTAGTTTTCAAAGTTTTTTTTTCATTTTTATCATTTTTTTCAAAATTACTAAGATTAGCATTAATCATATTTAAAGAATTAGGTCCAATAGTTTTTAATTTCTTTCTTAAATCAGAAGTAACTTTTGGAATTTGTGACTTTAATTGTAATTCAAGTTGAGCAATTGATTCATTTAAATTCTCATTTTCTGCAATTAAATCATTTTTTTCTTTTTGTAATGTTTCAATATTTTTTTCTTGTTCTTCTTTTTCTTTTTCTAAATTATGAATATTATCTTTATATTGTAAATTTTCATTTTGTAAATGAGTTTGTATTTCTAATAATTCATTTATTCTTTTAATTGGTTCATTTGATTTATTTTTTAAGTCTTCTGTTTCTAAATTTAATGTTTGAAGTTGATTTTCTAATTCATTATATATCATTTTATGATTATTTTTTTCTTCATTTAATTTATTTTCATAAAATGTTGTTAATGAATTTATTTTTTCTTCATTTTCTTTTATTTTTTCTTCATATTCTGTAACTCTGTCATTTAAATTTCTTTTTTCATCTAAAATTTCATTTAATTTATTATTGAAATTTTCTTCTAATTCATTTTTTAATTCATTTATATTATCATCATGTTGTTTATCAGTTTCTTCATTATAAAAAACTTGTTCTTGTAATTTTTTATTTAAAAAGTCTATTTGTTGTTTTAATAAACTTGATTCTCTATTATAATCTAATTTTTTAATATTAAATTCATTTACAACTTCATTTTGTTTTTGTTTATATTGATCAAATTTAGTTACTAAATTATCAATTGCAGTTTCATATTCTTTTTTTTGATTTTTTAACTCTTCATTTTTTTCTTCAATAACAGAATTTAATTCATTAATTTTATTATTTAAATTTGCAATTTCTTGATTTTGATTTGTAATATCTTTATTTAAATTATCAATTTTTTCATTTAATTCTTTTCTTTCAACATTAAATTCACTTAATTTTTGTTGAAGAGAATTATTATGTTCTTTAGTAATACTAATTAAATTTTCTTTATTATCTTTAATAATACTTTCTGCAGTAATTAATTTTTGATTTAACATTGAAATTTGATGTTCTGCATCAACTGTTAAAGTATTATATTTTGCTTCTAAGTCATTAAAATCATTTTGAATATTTTCAAATTCACTTCTTAAATCTTTTTCTTGTTCTTTTAATTTTTTATCATATTCTATTGTTAATTCATTTATATTTTTTTCATTTTCACTTTTTTGATTTAAAAGTTTATTTTCTAATCTTTTTTTTTCTTCTTCAAAAATACTTTTTAATTGATTTAAAGTTTGTTCAGAACTTTCATTTAATTCTTTAATTTGTTCTTGATGTTCTGTATCATTATCTTTTATTGTTTTTTCAAATTTTTCAATTGTTATTTGATTTTGTTTTTTTAATTCTTCATAAAAATGATTTCTTATATCTTCAGTTAATTTTATTTTTTTTTCTAATTCTAAATTTTTCTCATTTAAAACTTTAACTTGTTGCATATATTCATCAACATCATTTTCTAATTTTTGATTTAATTCTTTTAATTGTGTTATATTTTCATTTTTATCTTTTACATCTTTTAAATAAGATTCTTTTTCTTTTTTAAAATTACTTTCAATATATTCTTTTTCTTTTAAATAAATATTTTGTAAATTATCAACTTTTTCATCAATTTGTAAATTTACTGATTTAAAATCTAACATTTCTAATATTTGATTTTGATTTTTTTTCATTTGTTCTATTTGATCTTGTAAATCTTTATTAGAAGATTCTAAAAATTCATTTTTTTGTTGTTCTTTATAAAAATCTTGTTCAAATTGATGTGCTTTTTGTTTAAATTTATCAACATTTTCTCTTAATTTAATATAATTTTCATCTTCATTATTTCTTTGTTCTTCCATTAATTGTTGAATTAAATTTTCTTTTGATTGTAATTCATTATCATATTTTTTTTTTAATTCTTCTAATTTATTTTTATATTCATCAATTTTATTATTTAAATGTTTTATTTCTTCTTCATAATGATTTTTAATATCTTTTTCATTTGTTTTTGATAATTCAATTGTTTCATTTTTTTCTTTAATTAAACTTTCATAATCAATATTTTTAGTCGTTAAAATTTCAATTTTTGAATTTAATTGATTAATTGTTTTTTCATATTCTTCATTTGATTTTTTATTTGCTTCTAATCTTTCTTTTAATTGAAGTTCAAATTCAGAATGTAAAACTTTTTCATGAGATGTATCTTCTTCAATTTGTTTTAATAAATTTTTATTTGATTGTTCTAAAATTTGTTTTTCTTTTTCTAAATCATTTAATTTTATTTTATATGATTTTTCAATTTTGTTTACTTCATCATTATTTGACTCAATTTTTTGTTTTAATTGTTTAATTTCTTTTTCATATTTTTCTTTTAGTTCATTTTCTTTTTTCTCTAAATTATTTTTTTCATTTTGAAAATTAATATTTAATTCATTTATTTTATCATTAAGATTAATAATTTGCATTTTATACATTTGATTATCTTTTATTATCCTATCATTTGATTTTGTAGGAGAAGAATTCCTTATTAAAGTCTTTGAAGATATTATATTATTTTCATTTACTTCTGTTGACATTTATTATAAATTTTTATTATTTTACAAAAAAAACAAAATAAATAATTTAATATTTTCATTAAACAAATAAATATTATAAAAAAAATAATTTATATTATAATGAATATTACAAAAATTAATATTTAAGAAAAAGGATTTCTATCTTGTTTAAATTCTCTAAGTAATTCTTTATCATCTAGATTATTATTTCTTCTTCTTAATAAACCTTGAATATCTCTTATATCATTTACTGCTCTTGTATTAATATGTCTATTTATAATATCTTCATCTTTAATATATTTATATTTCAAATTTTGATTATTTAAATAATTATTATTTGAATATTGTGGATTTTTAAAAACAGTCATTTTTTTTGGTTCTTCTTCTTTAAATAACTCATCTACTATTTGATTTTTTATTTTTTCATTTATTTTTGGTTTTGATTTTAAAGTTATTTCTTTTTTTTTTTCTTTATTTGAAATATTATCATTTATAAATGAATCATCGTCATTTTTTCCAAATGAAAATTCATTTTTATTTATTTTAATAATTGATAATTTTTTTGATGGAATATAATTTTCATTTATATTATTATCACAAATATTTAATTCATTCCATGATGGTTTTTTTATTGAGATGTAATTTATATCATTATTTTTTGATATAATGTAATGTTTTATAAAAGGCAAAATTTGAAAGTTTTGATGACTGAATGAAATAGTACTTTCTTTTTTTTTATTTTTAAATAAAGGATAAAAATTAAATTTATTAGTTTTAACTATTTTATTTTTTAAATTCCAAGAAGGTAATTCTTGTTTAATATAAATTTTTTCTGGTTCTTGTTTAATATAAATTTTTTCTGGTTCTTGTTTAATATAAATTTTTTCTGGTTCTTGTTTTATATAAACTTTTTCTGGTTGTTGTTTTATATAAACTTTTTGAGGTTCTTTTTTTATTCCTTTTATATTTAATGTTAATGTTTTTATTTCTTTTAATATTGGTTTTTTTAATTTTTTTGGTTTTGATTTTATAATTAAATTATTATATTTTCTTATTGATAAATTATAGAAATAATGTTTTCTTTTTATAGTAATTTGAATATTTGATTGTATTTTATATATTTTTTTTCTTTTTGGTTTTATAATTTTTGGTTTTCCAATTAATTCAAATTTATTTACTTTAATTGGATATAATAAAAACTTTTTTTGTTTATTAAAAATATTAATTTGACAATTTCTGATTATTTTATAATTAATTTTTATTTTTTTAATTGGCTCATAATAAATTTGTCCAATTCTAAAAGGTAATATAATTGTTTTTTCTTTTTTTTTCCCATATAAAGTAAATTTACTTATTTTTTGAGTATATAATATTTTTTTTGTACTTTCAATAACAAGTTGATTTGCTTTTATTGGTAATAAATTATTATGAATTGTTTTATAAATAAATTTAATATTTTCTTTTATTTTATCTCCATAAATAGTAAATTTATTTATATTTTGAAAATTGAAAATTTTCTCTTTTTTATTTGTTAAGAAAATATTAAATTGATTAATCTTTAAAGGTTGAAATAAAATAGTTTTTGTAGATATAATATTTAACATAGGATTTTTTTGTATTTTTAAATTTGGTTCTTCTCTTTCAATTGTGAGTTGATTTGCATGAACTTTATATAAATTTAATAAATTTGGAACTGATTTTTGAAAATTTTTAATAGTTAAATTTAATTCATTTGACTGAGAAATTTTCTCATACATTGTATAATTTGATATACTTTCAATTAAATATTCACTTTGTTTATTTACTATTTGAAATTCATTATTTTTATTTCTACTAAAATTATTTGAACCTTTTAAAGAATAATTTAAATTATTTTCTATTTTAAAATTTAATTTTGTTTGTTTTTTATTATTTTTTAATTGTTCTTTTGGTTTTTTTAATGTATTAGTGATTAATAAATCATTATTATTTTCAATAATATTATTATCATTCCAATTCTTTTCTTCAATTTTTGGTCTTCCAAAAATATTAAATCCAAATCTTTGTTTATAATTAATATTATTCCATTTTTTATATAAAGGAATACCTTTTAATATAAATGAATTTTGAGATTGTAAAAAATTTTTTTTTAAATTAGGAAATAAATTTTTTTGTTTATTTAAAGATTTACTTGTTAAATTTTTATTCTTCATATATTTTTTAATATTATTTCTTTTTTTATTAATTTAAAAAAATAAATTAAAAAAAATATAATTAATAATAAAAAAGTTTTTAATTCAAAAAAATTCAATAAAAATCTTTATTTTTTATTTAATTATAAATTTAAAGAAAATATTTAGTTGCTGGGGTAGCTCAGTATGGTTAGAGCTTTGGTCTTATGAGCCAAGGGTCGAGGGTTCAAGTCCCTCCTTCAGCAATTCAAAAATTTTTTTCATTAATTTTATTATATTTTTATTTTTTATGATATTTTTTTATATTTTTTTTCATAATTTATGAAAAGATAATTTGAAGTTGAAAATTATTTAATATTTTTGTATTTTAATTTTTAATTTATTTGATTCAATTTTATTTTTTTTTAATGGTAAATTAATGTTTTTTTTTGAATTAGTTTAATTGAATCATTAATTTAATAAATATATTTTTATTAAACTTTTATTTTTTATCCATTTTATTTTTTTTTAACTTTTTTATAATTCATTATTTTATCTGTTAAAATAAATTATTTATTATATTTTTAATTTGAATATTAAAATTTAAAATTTTTTATTTAATAAATATTTTTAATTTAAATGATTTCAAGACAAAAGATAAAATACATTCCAAATAAAATTAAAAAAAGAATTGCATCTTCAAATTCACCAACAATAAAATATGTTCAAATTAAAAAATCATTTAAAGAAACTTCAAAAAATAAGAAGAATAATTCATTAAATAAAAGTCGAGAAAAATATTTTAATTATTTTCCACATACAGGTTTAAATAGTTTTTTAAATCTATCTCAAATATCAATACCAAATAAAAATGCTTTTAAAAAAAAAAATTTAGATAATTCTTTGAACACAAGTTCAAATTTTCAAAATAATAGTTTTTCAATGCAAAATTCAATGATAAAGCTTAATAAAACTAAAAAATCAAATTCAAATTCAAATTATAAGAATAATAATAATAAAATTATCATGAAAAAAAATAATATGATAAATAAACCTCAAAAAATATTGAATTTAAATATGGATTTTAATATATCAAAAAATACAATTAATAATAATTCTAATACAACTGAAAATTATGAAAATAATAACAATATCAATAAACTTAATTTTAATAAAGAATTTTTTAAAACTAATTTTTTATCAAATAAAAAGAATGAAATACTAAAATGTAAAATAGTAAAAAATGAAAATAATGAAAAAAAAATAATAACAGAAGATAATTCTTTACTTAATGTTATTGAAAATAAAGAAAAAATAAATTCTTCAAATAAATTTTTTGAACTTGAAGAAAAGTTAAAATCAAAATTATCTGAAAATAAATTAGCAAATCGAATAATTTTATATAATACATATAAAAGTATTTTTGAAGAAGTTATTAAAATATTACCTAATAATCAAAAAAATTTATTTAATTTAATATTATATGGTTATCAAGATATTATTTTAGGATATTCAAATGATGAAAAAGAATTAAATAAAAAAAATGAAAAATATCAAAATAGAATTAAAATATTAGAAAAGGAAAATTTAGAAAGTAATGTAAAATTATATAATAAAGAATTAGAAATTAATGAATGGAAAAAAAAAATAAAAATTTTTTTAGAAAAATCACCTGAACAAATAAGTAAAAGTACAAATTATTCATTTATTATTACATCTTCAAATAAAGAAAAAGAAATTCATAAAAGAAAAAAAAAAAATACATTTATTGAACATTTAAATAGAAACAATTATAAAGATTTAGATGCTTTATATTTTAATGATAAAGTTTTTATGAAAAGTAAATCAAAATCACCTTTTAAAAGTAATAAAGGAGAAATTATTCCTTTTCTTGATTTAAATATAGATAATAAAAGAATAGAAAATAAAATAAAAAAAATTAATATCAATAAAAAAGGAAATAATAAAAGTTTCATTCAAAAAGTTGCAATGAGTTTAAATTTAAAATAATATATATTTTTTTTACTTATTGTGTTATATTGAAAGTATTATGATATGTGTATTTAAAATTAATTATTTTTCTCGAATAAATATACATAATATATAAATATAATATATAAAATTTTAAATCCTTAATTAATAATATTTACAATTTTACAAAAAACTTTACATTTAAAATTAATTGTAAAAAAAATATTTTAAAAAAAATAAAAAATAAAATAATATATTAATACTCATTTAATCATTATTGATTTTATTATTTTATTTAATAAAACATTATTATTTATTTATTTAAATTGTTTATGATTTATAATTTGTTTGATTATAATAATAAATGTTTTTCATTTTCTTTTTTCTTTGAATAAAAATAATAAATTATTTTTAATAAATATTTATTATTATTTAAATGTCTTCTTCATTTTCATTAATTTCTTCCAATTTTTTTCCTACTTTTTTTGGTTTAATATTAGTATTTTCTTCAAATTGTTTTTTAATTTTTTCATAGTCTTTTTCATTTTTAACATCATAATTACCATCATAATTATTAAAAATAAATTTAATCTCATCATTCTTTTTTTCTTCTTTATTATAATTATTATTATTTTTTTTATTTCCTTCACTAAAATAATTTAAAATAAATTTAAATTGAATTTTATCTTTAATTTTATGATGATTATTTTTACTTTCTTTAAAATTTTTTTCATTTTTTTCTTCTTTATTATTCGATGTAAAAGTACATAAATTCTTATATAATTGAGAAAATTTATTTTGTGAAATATTTATAATTGGTGGTAAATTATTTTCTTCTTTTAATTTATTTATTTTAAATTGTGGAACTCCATTATTAAATCCTTTTATTTCTAAACCTGAATTATAATTAGTTTTTAAATAATTATTTGTCCATGCAACTGAATATGGATTTTTTTTATTATTTATTGCATCAATTATTATTTTTTCTTTATTTCTTTTTATTATATTTTTTTTTTTATTTCCATTTATTTTATTTCTTTCTTTATTATTACTATAATTTATTGTTTTAAAATCATCAAATGAAAAAATTTCTTCTTCATTTTTTGTATTTTCTTTATTTAATGAATTTGATTTTCTATTTTCTTTTACTGATTTAATATTATATTTTCTTTCTTCATTTAAATTATCATCATTATCAAAATCATTTAAATTATTTAAATCTTTTAAAAATAAGAATTTTTTATCATTATTTTTTTTATATTTTGTTTTATCTTTTATTTTATTTATTTCAGTGAAATATAAATTTTCAGGATTTTGATATAATTTTGGGTAAAAACGTCTTTCTTTATATGATGTTCTATTTCTTGTTATTTTATCATAATATGTTTTAAAATGATTAAGTGATTGTTTTTTATCATCATCTTTTTTTTCTTCATTTATTTTTATCTTTTCTTTTTCTTCTGTTTTATTTTTAATATTTATTTTTTCTTTTTCTTTTTCTACTTCTTCTTTTTCTTTTTTTTTTGTTGCTTTTTTTAATTCTATTTCTTTATAATTTTTTTCTTTTTTAATTTCTTCTTCAACTAATTCTTCTTTTTTATAACTTTTTAAAAGTTCATCTAAATCATTTTTTAAATTTAAATTTTGTTTTTCGTTTAAATCATCATATTTATCTTCTTTTATTTCTTCTTTATTATTTTCTTTTAAATCTTCTTTCTTATATTCTTTTTTTATTTCTTTTTTATCTTCATTTATTTCTTCTTTTTTTATTTCTTTTTTATCTTCATTATTTTCTTCTTCTTTTTTTATTTCTTTTTTATCTTCATTTATTTCTTCTTTTTTTATTTCTTTTTTATCTTCATTATTTTCTTCTTCTTTTTTTATTTCTTTTTTATCTTCATTTATTTCTTCTTTTTTTATTTCTTTTTTATCTTCATTTATTTCTTCTTTTTTTATTTCTTTTTTATCTTCATTATTTTCTTCTTCTTTTTTTATTTCTTTTTTATCTTCTTTTATTTCTT
>Ga0256407_10010466_pt1 | contig 13023 bp, 2 predicted proteins | sample RumenRJG_04DNA_FD_193489 | JGI IMG/M metagenome (GOLD analysis project Ga0256407, IMG submission 193489) | Bovine rumen microbial communities from Lethbridge, Alberta, Canada - RJG_04 | ecosystem: Host-associated > Mammals > Digestive system > Stomach > Rumen | place: Canada: Alberta | collected... | reverse complement strand
CAATCCACAATCCCCAATAAAATTTATATTAAATTTTAATTTATATAATAATATATATAATTAAGTAAACTTAATTTAAATAATTTAATTTAATATTTAAACACAAAATAATTAAAAATAAATAAATATAAAATTCAATATGGAAGTCAATAAAAGTAATTTAAATTATATAATTTTTCATATAACTAAATATATAGCTTCTAAACCGACACCATTCGAGTATTTAAATGAATATCTTCAAAAATCTCGACAACATATATACTTAAAAGGTATTTAATAAAAAATATAATTTTCATTTTTTTTATAGACTTTTCTTCTCTGAAAGAAGACGTAATGAAAATGAAGGAATTTATTTTAGGGTTTAAGCCCTCAGAAAGAGAAAATGTGCCAGATATATCTGAAACAGTATTTTATAAGTTGAATGAAACAGTGATTAAATTTTTTGATGAAAAAATTGAATATGAATTGGATAAAAGAAGCGAAAAAGGTGCGATTGATTTTAAACTATTCATTATCGAACAATATGATTATATTTTGATTAATAATAAGAAAGATAATAAAGAACTACAAAAAAAGTTTTTTAATTTGATGAATAAATATTTAAAAAATGAAACATATGATATCGGAATGAATAAATATTTTATTTACTTATTTTCGCAAATAAGCGAAAGACCAAATGAATTGAATTATTTAGCAATTATTGAAATAATCAAATTCTTAAATGATAATATTCAAAGATTAAAAGAAATTTGGGAAATAAATATTAACCATAGACCAGAAAAAAATTTAATAAAAAATTCTTACGATATTTTTAACCTTTATTCCATGTATATAAATAGTAACTTCAAATATTATTTCAATAGACAGAATAATATGAATCAAAATAATATTAATATATATAATAATAACTCAGATTATATGTTCGAATTCAATAAGCAGAAAAATGTATTTATTGAAAATATACCTAAAATAATATCATTCTATAGAAAATTTGAAAAAGAAGAAATTAATGATAATTATAAGCGTTATATACAAGAAAAATTTTATCTTTTTGTGATTCAGATTTTGAATATTTTTATCCGAACAAAACAAATAAGTTGTAAAGAAGATGCAGAATCAATATGTCAATGTTGTAGTTCTATGCTTATCAAAGTGACTTTGCCAAATATGGTTGAAGCTAATTTAAATTTATTTTGGGAAATTATTAAAATTTGTTGTCTAACTCCAGAAGCATTGGGGGGTAGTCCAGATTCAATAAATTTTCTGTACGAAGAAATTTTTAAAAATTGGAAAAAATATTTTGATTTTGTGATATATTTAGAAAATAAATATTTATCAGAATATAAAATCAATAAAGTTCTTGGTTATTTTATCAGGCTTTTCACATTTAGTTTTAATGGTAATGGCGGAAGTGATAAGACGAAAGGACATCAATTTTTATTATTTAAAAACATGATTAAATCAATAGAAGAAGATAATTATAAAATTCCCATGAAATTAATAGAAAAAATAAATGATCCAGAAGTTAATTTGGAAAACAAATTATTTTTAATTAATTTAATTTATGACTTTTTAAATTGGTGCTTCATTGAACAAAAAAAAATTGATTTTGAAATTTTATATTTAGTATTAAATCAAATTACTAATTTTTTAAAAATGTTATACTCATTGCATAAAGATAATGATAACATAGGCGTATTTTTAAAAGAAGAAAAGCAAATACAAAAGGATTATCTCCAAAAAAATTTTTTGGAAATTAATTTGGAAAATGAAGAAGAAAATATAAAAAGAATAAAAAAATATAATTTGAATGGAATATTTTACAATTTAACAAAAGGAAAATATGACAAATTTATTTATATCAAAGATTTTAAGTATTTTTCCGAAATATTGATTACAAAACCCTCATCAACAAATTCGTATCATTCTTTACTGGATGTAATTGCAAAAATAATTCATTTTTTTAAATTGATATTAAAACAAAATTTGAACGACAAAAAAAACAAAAGTTATTATCTTGACAAAATATCGAAAATTCTTTGCAAATTTTTTTTTTATTACTTTTACTTATATGAAAAATTAAAAATCAATCATCAAATTCATGAAGTCATTGAACAGAATAGAATAGTAGAAGTTTTTATCAAAGAATTATTAGACGAAAATATGGAATTATTTATATCATTTTTTAAAAAATTAATGCCTTATGTGTATAAATTATATAAGCAAGGAATGAAAATATGTCCTTTGAAAGGGTGTTTTTCGCAAAAATTAATTCATAATATTTTTAAGAATATCAAGGAGGACAAACCTAGGGAGCAATTATTCATGATTTACTTTGATTATTTTACGAAAAAAATTTACGAAATGGGCAATCCCAAATACGAATTTAATAACTCATCAAAAAATCAGAATTTAGGTCTAAATGAAAGTATTAATAATATTACAATAATAAAATCAATTTTTTTTAACCTTTTAGAATCTATTAGTGAGTCTAATTTTTTTAAAAATAGTGTGATACCATTAATCCTTGATATTTTATATCTTTCTAAAAATAGCGAATATTTCGGAAATTATATTTATATTTTACGTTGTTTTTTTAAATATATGAAACAAACGATAAATAATAATCAGAACCAAAGCGAAGAAGTGAGAACACGTAATAAAATAAAGAAAAAATTAATCGATGATTTTAATTCAGAATTAGATTATATATTATATCCATTAATTAAATACTTTATGAATCTTAAAGAAAGATTACCATTTTTTAATGATATGATTTCAGAAATAATAATGGTTTTACCGATAAAGCCAAGATTTTTGAAACAAATTCCGCATTTAATTTTTCCTTCATTAGTTGATAATTTAATCAGTGGAAATGACAATACACAAATAAATTTGGTTAATTTAGAGACTTGGACAAACACATACTATATCAAAAATGCAGAAAGTGTCGTCCCTTTTATTAATCATAGTTTGCAGAAAATTACTGAATTTTTATCCGAAAATTTATTAAGACCTGTAAATATTAATATTTGTTTAGCTTCATTAAAATGGCTTTCGAAATTAGGAGGCAAAGGTCGCAATTTTTTCGTGGAAAAAAGAATCACACCGAAAACTTGTCCGATTCAAATACTTAGTATGAAATTATATGAAGAAAAAAATTTTAGTGAGAAAAGAAAATTTGATTTAATATTGGATTATATCATTGATATTGATATTGATAATTGCATTTCTTGGAGTAATAAAATAATGCATAAAAAGACAATTTCAGTTTCTGATAAAAAAATGATTTTTTATTATATCGAAATATTCAAGAATTGTTTGACTGCTTTTTTCCATAAGAAAATAGATTATAAATATATTTTAGATATGAAAAAAAATATTATTAAAAATATTCCAAAATTTAATGATGAAGAATTCAACTCAGAATATTCTTTCAGACAAATGAACGATAAAAATTCAAAAATTAAAATAAATAGTATTTTTAGGAAAAAAGACCATTTTTTCATAGGAAAAATAATGACAGGATATATTTTAATAAATTCATCATTTATTCAATTACATAATTTAGAAAATGACCCTTTTTTTAAAAACAATAATTTGATGAAATTTACTAGTTATTATTTTATTTTGATATTACTAAGCAAAGAAAAAAATAATAAAAATATTTTTTTATTCGAACAAGACCCGATTTTTTTCTTGGATGAATTAATTCAGTTTTTATTTAGCAGTCATCCCACTATAATAAAAAACACTAACATGCAAATAAGTGAATATACTATTAAAATAATTAATAATATCATTGATACCATAAATAATTTTTTCGACAATGATGTCAATGTCATTAAAAACTTGGAAATTGTTGAAATAATTTATCTCAAATTTTTAAATTGTTGTTATGGTAGTGAAATAAATAAGATAGATGTTGGATTAATTTTAATCAAAATTTTGCTAAAAAAATTTGACAAAAAAATAAATTTCAAATTTTTGAAATATATTTTTAAATCAATTTCAAGTGTTATTTCTAATTATAATAATATTGTCAAAATACAAATTAAAAAAGGAAGTAATAATTTATTAGATGTTATCGAAGCATTGATTAATATATTTTTGGTTAATGATAATAATTATTATTACTTGAATGAAGAAATGTTTGATACAATAAATAATAATAGTGATAATATTCTTCAAACAACTAAAGAAAATTTTATAATGTTATTTGATTTTATAAAGTATTCTTTTGATGATTTTATTGATAAAATTAATTCAGAAAATAATTATATGAGAGAATATGGCATTTTCTTTATTAAAAAAATATTGAGGAAAATACCAAATCTGAAAAATATAATTCCTTTCTTATTTCAATTAGATATAAAAAATTTCATAATCAAAGATTTTCTCAAATATTTCAAAGAAGCGCATCAAGCTCTTAATTATGGACAAATATTATCAAATAATAATATGAATATAGAAATTAATAATAATAATAAAAATATCAAATATACTTTACCAAATTTTCCAGAGAGGAAAATATATAATAAATTAGATAATATCATAAATGCTTTGACTAAAAAATTAAATATGCGAGAAACTTCTTTTGGCAGTTTAATTAGTAATTCAGATGCATTAAATAATATTTTTGAAATTTGTCCTTGTTTAATTAAAGAATTCATTTTTCATAATAGTACAATAAAATTATATTTAGATATGATTCAAAGTCTTTACCATAATTTACTAATAAGTTACTTCAATTACGTTTATGTATTAATATATATCACAAATATTTCAAATTCAGAAGAAAATTTCAAATCGCGATTTATTTATTTGTTCATGGAACAATTATTAATACAAGAAAATTTGGAATTTTCTTATGAAATTTGTGATGAAAATGGTAATAAATTAATTATAGAAAATGAAATACCTGATGATTATATTAAATATATAGAAAAATATGTGAAAAAAAACTACGTGAATGTAAATGAAGTAAATGATAGGGATTGCATGGTTGGAGAAATTTTTGAATTTTTAGATTTGAGAATAAAAATGGTTATTAATTATATTAAATTATTAGATAATATTTATTCGAAATTTGGTAACTATTTCTTCGAGCAAAAAATAACAAATGATGATATTAATATTTTCAATGAATATAAAAAGAAAATTACTAAATTAATTTTTTTGAAAATTTTTAATTTGAATAATGATAATATTATTAAGCAATGTAATATTTTTTTATGTAATATATTTGATAAAGATAAAAATTTAAAAGAGGATATATACAAGGAATTTAATGGAAAAATAAATGAAATAATTGATATGATAAACATAGAAGAAATAAGAAAATCAAAATGCCTTATTAATTATGAAATAATAAATGGATTACAATTGGAGAATATTAATAGTTTATTAATAATATGTAAATCTATGGAATTAAATAATGACCATAATATAAAAAATAAATTAATTCAAAATTTGAAACATTTTGAAAATATATTAGACGAAAAATTCGAAAATAGTCAAGTCGTTCTTTTTTATGGATTCATCTCAGTTTTTTTATATGTGGATATTTCTGATAATAAAGAATTCATTTATAGATTATTTGAACAAATTTTATCACGGATAAAAGAAGCAACCATTTATCCAACAAAAAATTTATTAAATATAAATCAAATTAAATATAGGAAAAAAATAATTAAATTAATAACAAAATACAGAAAATTTTTTAGTCAATTTATTATTGAAAAATCGAAAGATAAATATCAGAATAAATATATCATAGAATTGATTAAATTAGTAATAAATGAAGAAAATAATTCGAGTTTAATTTGTGAAACTTTATTTAAAGAAATAGCCAATGAATTCAAAAATAATATTATAAATGAAAATATTTATAATTACTATCTAATGAATGATAGTAATGATTTAATAAGAGTTGCACATTTATTAAAAATATGTCATAAAATTTCATTCATATATAAATTATATCTTAAATCTACTTCGTTTTTGGAAATAATTGATCCTTTCATTAAAAACACAGCAAAAAAATTAGAAAACAAAAATTCGGAAAAAATTGAGGATAATCCTCAATCCTTAAATATATATAAAAAAATTTTTAAATATTGGGTTGAATTAAATATTACTTATGTAAAAAATTTCAGAAAGAAAAAATTCAGTTTAATGAATTTATTTTATTATAAATCCCTATCACATTTATCAATAGTAGAAAAAAATAAAATAGATGTTCTAATGCTATATAATATAAGTATTGTTGATAAATATTGGAACGAAAAAAATTATGAAAAAAATTATCAATATATTATGGAAATCTTTGTTACTTTTGATTCAGAAGTTAAAAAATTTTTTGATATTTTCGTGGATATATTAATAATCCCTATGACAATTAATTTTTACAAAAATAAAAATTTTTTTAAATGCTTCATTAAAAAAGAAGAAACTGATATAAATAATGAAGAAAATAATATGAATAATATTAATAATAATTATAAAAGTAGTAATATATTTTCGACAGAAGATGAAGAATATTTATTAAATCTATTAGAAAAAATAACCTCTGAAATATATAAAATTCAATTCAAATCGGAAAGAAAAGAAGAAAGTAAATATAAATTAATTATATTATTAATAGTATTATTCAAAGAATATAAAGAATTCATTTTTAATAAATATAATGATAATAAAAACGATGAAAGACTAAATAATATTTATTTTAATTTACAAGCATTATTAAATTATTCTCCATTATATGAAAATAAAAATCAAATAGGTAATTGGCGAATATATTTATTTTTCGCAATATGCATTTTCACGGAACAAGCAAATAAAGAACAAAAAAAAAATTTAGAAATAATTTTTAATTTTAATCAAAAATTAAACGACGATTATTTCGAATTTCAAAATTTGATATATGAATTAATTTTACCCAACAGCAAAAATGATATGATAATTCCAAAAATATTTTCATCACACTTAAATGACAATTTTTTTTTTGGATTATTCTATTTTAAATTATTGCTAAAATTCCCTGGAATAATTACAAGCACAAAAAATTTATTTTTCAAAGAATTTTTAAGTTACCTCTATAAAATGAAAGATATTACAAAATATGTTGAAAAAAAGAAAAATCTTTTCGTTCAAATAACAGGATTGTTGACTTCATATATAATCAAAGAAAAAACCAAAACAAAAATATTAGAGGCTAATTATGAACAAACCAATTTCCAAATCGCCAATAAAATATTTATAATATTGTTACAAAATATAAGAGAAAAAGACCAAGAAACAAATGATCTATTTAAAAAAATACTTTATTATTTCAGAGAAATATGTAATAGTCCAATTAATTTTATAACTGATGTGAAAATAGGAGATATAAGTAAAATTAACTCAATTCATGCTTATGTTTTATTTTTAAGAATTTGTTTCTGCTTTTTGGGTTATGATTCTTTATTAAAACAACAATATAATTTGGAATTTTATTTCGCACTTAATAAATGTTTTTGTGATATTAAATTAAATCATAGAATATTCAATGATTATATGTTCGTATTTCGATTGTTATCAGAGATAGAAACTTTTTTCAAAATAAATAATAAAGATAATCCGAATGATTTATTAATTATTTTATATAAAAAAAATTTGATGAATGAATACTTGAAATTCATCAAAGATAGAAATAATATGAAAAATAAATTCACTAATTACGATATCAAAGATGTTTTTTCTCAAAATTTAAATATTAATTTAAATAGCACCAATATTAAAATAAGCGACCATTTTGATTTTTTATTAAAAAATGTATTAACTTATTTAATCGAAAAAAAATTTTATCCTGATATAAATCAACCCCCAATACCTGGTTATCAAACTTCTTCTCAAAATACCACTTTGGCATCAACCGATGCACAAAATCAAATAAATTTGAATAATTTAAATAGACCACAACAACAAAATATACCAATAAGTCAAGATAAATGGTTAGATTCTTTCCAAATTTATGAGTTTAAAAATTTTATTTTTTGCAAAAAATTTTTTGATGATTTTTATCCTAATCTTAAAAATATGATCGAAAAAATTAATCATTTAATGAATTTATATAAGAATACTTCAGAAATTAATTTAGCCGAACTAAAAACTGATTTAGAAATGAAACTAGAAAATGAAAAAGGAAATTTAGATATAATTAATTATAGCACTTTTTCCTTTATGGAAAATTTCTACTTTTTTACACTCTTTTTCTTAAAGGAGTATAGCACTTTATATAAAAGAGGAATTTTGTTTAATAATAATATTTCAACAAAAGAAATCAAGGAATATTTAGAATCAACTCATTGCTTTTTTTATACGTTGAAAAATTATAATGATGATGATTTTATAAAAATAAAAAAAGAAGAATTCGAAGTTTTACCAAATGAAAATGATATAAAAAAATATTTATATAATGTCGTTTGTATTTATCCAGATGTTATATTGAGTGGTTTTTTATTTTTTTTTCAATGTGATGATATTATGGAAAAATACTATAATTATTTACTCGAATTATTTTTATATACTTACAAATATTTTAAAGATAAATTTTATGAAAATTGTTTTGAATATTTAATGGAGGAAATACTCTTGAAGAATAAAATCATGTTGAAAAAATATGAAGAGAAAAATATATTTATTTTTAAATTTCTGAAAATTATTGAGCAATTATATTCTTTTAAATCAATTCGTGCTAATGAAAATATAATTTTCATTATAGTGAATTATTTACAAAATTATTTAAAAGAGAATCAAAATAAGGAAGATTCTTATATAAATAAAATATTAAGAATTTTATTATTTAATTCAACCAAAATCGAAATTGAAAAAAGAAAAAGGATTTTCGAATTAATTAAAAACTTTACAGGACATGATTTAATGTCTAATTTAAAATGGATATTTACTTTAGATGATATCGAGACAAGCGATGTATATAATTTCATTTTCTTAGAATCGATTCCAATAAGTATTGATTTTCTCCTTTCATTTTTTAAGGAGGGAATACCTTTAACCATGAACGAAAATAATGTTTCAAAATTCAAAAATCTTTCTTACAGTACAGAAAACAAAATGGAAATAGAAGAAGAAAATATAGAAGAAATTTATGATAAAAATGGTTTTATTAAAGACATAGTGGAAAGCTGTAATATAATTACAAAAGAAAAAAAAGTTGAAGATTTATTGGATCCAGTAAGGACAATGATAACCATGGATAATTCTTACTATAAATTATTCGTGATTATGTTCAATCAGTTATGGAAAATGCTTTCAATGTCTGAAAGGGAAGTATTATCAGTTTATATAAATGAATTTTTGTATAAATACACCGCTAAACACAAAGAAAGAAATAATGTTACGATAAATCTAATTTTTAATGCTTTAATTCAATGTAGTCCTATTTTATATATTAAACCAGTTGTTATCCAAGCATTGATGAATTATCAAAATTTCTGGAGTGATAATATTTTATACTTAGAAAATTTGTTATTAAACGGAATTGATGTTCCAAGTTCTTATAATTCTTTGATTAATATATTTAATTCCTTGAAAGAAAATGACTTAAATAATGGTTTAAAATACTTCTTTTCTGATGATAAAAAAACTAAAGAAGCTTTTGGTGAATTATTAATAGGGAATTATTTCCAAGCAGAAAATATTTTTTATGATTGTGTTGATAAGTTAAATCAAGATATTACTAATAATAATGATTTAAATAATTTAAGCGAAAATATTTTTAGTGAATTATCAAATTGGGAAGATGGCTTAATTGAATGTTATGAAAACAGCGATAAATGGAATAATTTAATTGACCTTAGTGATCTGAATAATAATAATGAAATGAAATTGAAAGGTTTGTGGCTTTATGGAAAAGAAAAATGGAATTTATTAGATGATTATATTAAATCAGTTCCACAATATATAATTAAATCAGAAAGAAATAATTTGAAAACTTCCCATATAATTCAAATAAATGAAATTTATTGCATGTATAAAAAATTAATAGAAGAAAGTGATAATAATAATATAAGTAATAAAAGTCAAAATGCTTGTATGAAATGTATTCAAAATATATATCAAGACTTTAATACATCTCATCCGAAAAACATGGAAAATATCGATTATTATTATTTCCTCATTTTTCAATTGGCTGTTGAATCATGGGAAAGTATGAATACATTAAATGAAGCTTTAGCAAAATTAAAATCAAGGGCTCAATTCAATTTTAGAGATAATTTACTATTATGGAGAGAACGTTTACCGCATTTATGTGAAGGGTATGCTTCTTTAAAAAATATTTTAGAACCGAGAAATTATTTATTTACGACTTTAAAAAAATTAGTTTCTGAAAAAATTTGGGTTCAGGGATTGGGGCCAATCCCTAATGAAAATTTAATTTCGAATTTATTACCATCTTTTAGTGATAAAGTATGGAATGATATGATTTTTATGAAATATGCTAGAAAATTAAATTTAATAGAAACATTTTATGAAAAGGAAAAAATATTTGAAGAAGAAAATAAAGATTTGATAAAAGTATTCCCATATGAAGTGTATCTGAAAGATGTTGAATGCATTAAAATAATAAAAAATAATATCTTTAATTATGACAAAGGAATAACATTATGTGAAGAATATATTAATAAATATAGATCAATAATTGATGAAAATAATAAAGACTTCGTTGATTATATTACAAATAATTTCTTAGGATATAAAGCTTATTTTTATTACAAAAAAGGAAAAATAATAGATGCTCATAATTTATTTATTCAAGCTTCTATATATAAAAATAAACCAAGTACTAATTACCATTTATATTATGATTGGTCTGAAATGTGCGAAGAAATTTCTTTACTAACTTCAGAAAATGAGGAAAGTAATGTATGGTTTGATAACACAATACACAATTTTATTTATAGCATAGTATATAAATTAGATAAAGCTAAATTCGTAATACCAAGAATGATATCATTTATAAGGGAATTCGAGAATAAAAAATTAAAAAATAAATTTAATGAAGATTTGGATGAAATCCCTGTCTGGGTTTGGATTTTTTGGCTCCCAGTTTTATTAGAGAATTTCAATTTTTACCAAAATAATGAAGAAAAAAGCGAATTTTATTTTTATATTCTGAAAAAAATAGCGAATAAATATAAACAAATATTTTATTATTCTTACAATGTTTATAATAAAATAATTCTTGATAAAAAAATGACTAATCGTGAATCACCTTTTGCTAATAATAAATATGAAGAATTATATAAAATAATTACATCGGAGAATAAATATAATCATATCATTGATAAAATAAATATAATAATAAATGAATTAATACAAAAGGAAGGAAAGAATAGAACCAATCCTTTAAATTCTATACTTAACACTGCAGAAAAAAATACTTTTAGAATGAAAAATATAAGTAATATTAAAGAATTTTTTAAAGCAATGCAATTTTATTTAAGTAAATTTGATGATTTATCGAATTTCACTGAAGATATTTCTAATTTAATGAACACACCTGATGTAACAAGGAATCAACTAAGGGAATTTATTATTAAGAAAAAAAATTATATTCATAATTTAATCGTGACAGAAAATAAATATGAAGAATTATCCAAATTAATGGAGGAAAAATTATTTAATATGGATTTGACTGGGGTTGAGGTACCTGGCTTTTTCAGCAATAAAATTATAGAACCAAATGAAAATAATATTTTATATATAACAAAATTCGAAAGCGAAGTTTCTCATAAGCTAATTACTGATTCAAGAACAAATATTTTAATTAAATGCAATAATGAAAAATTAATATACTTCATATTAGAAAATCAGGACGCTGAAAAAAACATTGATAAAAAAATATATTTAATGCAAATATTATTTAATCACATTTTCCAAAAGAATTTTGAAACCTACAAAAGAAAGATTAAATTCTTAGTACCAATAAAATATTTTATAAGTTCCAAATTAAAAATAATAGAAGAAGACATCAATTTGAAATATAACATGGATGATGTATATGAATACTGTCTGCAAAAAAGAGGTTATGATCCACATATTTCTTACCAAATCTTCGAAGAAGAAGGCATAAAAAATAATTTAGATCCAAATTATTTATATTATAGTGATATCAATAAGCAAAAAGTATTTGAAAGAATGTGTAAAGTATTGCCTCAAGATTCCTTCAAAAATTTTGTGCATAAATTTATTTTAACCAGTGATGATATATTATTATTTCGAAGGCAATTTTCTGTTTCTTATGCAATAAATAATTTAATGAATTTTATTTTTAATGATGATATTATATTAAAAAATATCTCATTTAATAAAGAAAGCGGATTTTGTATATTCAATACTGACTTAACAATGTTTACTGATAATGAATATAAAGATTTAATTGAACAAAAAACGACAACACCTTTAAGATTAACCAAAAATATAAGTCATTATTTAAATATAACTTCAATATATGGACTAATCCCAGGAATTTTTTATTTTTCTTCTAAAGCGTTGATTAATAAATCTAATATATTAAAATCGATTTTGAAAATTTGCTTGGATGGTGGAAGCATTAGTAATTATCAAAGAATTGAAAAAATTGCCAATAATTATATTAATAAGTTTAAATATGTGATAAATATTAAAGATGACAAGGAATATTTCTTTATGGATAAAAATATGGATGTGGAAGAAAATGAAGAAAATAAAGGAACGAAAAATATTTTTGAATTAATTGATAATTCTATGAGTGATGATAAACTTAAGAAAAAGCCTATTGATTATGAAGCTTGGTTCTGATTATTTTTTAGAGTGATAAAAATTTTTTGAATCTTTTTTGTAAAGAAAAATGTTATTATATTATAAATATTTTATTTATTTTATTTTTTATTTATAAAATATTAAAATATTCTTTTATTTATTTATAAAAATAACTTTTTGAAATTGGGGATTGGGGATTGGGGATTGGGGATTGGGGAT
>Ga0256407_10010464_pt1 | contig 13024 bp, 8 predicted proteins | sample RumenRJG_04DNA_FD_193489 | JGI IMG/M metagenome (GOLD analysis project Ga0256407, IMG submission 193489) | Bovine rumen microbial communities from Lethbridge, Alberta, Canada - RJG_04 | ecosystem: Host-associated > Mammals > Digestive system > Stomach > Rumen | place: Canada: Alberta | collected... | reverse complement strand
ACAATCAAAAAGATAATAATCAAAAAGTAAATACAAATAAAAAAGTAAATAATAATAAAAAAGTAAATAATAATCAAAAAGTAAATAATAATAAGAAAATAAATAATAATCAAAAAGTAAATAATAATAAAAAAGTAAATAATAATCAAAAAGTTAACAATAATAAAAAAGTAAATAATAATCAAAAAGTTAATAATAATAAAAAAGTAAATAATAATCAAAAAGTTAATAATAATAAGAAAATAAATAATAAAAATAAAAAGATAACCAACACTTCAAAAAACAACAATAAAGGAAATGGAATATTCTCAATGTTATTCTTTGTTGCCTTATTTGTTGGATTATTTATTCTTGGAACAAATTATAATTCAGTTAAAACCAAATTTATGACTCAATATAAAACTAGTTTATTAAATCCAAATATTAATAATGAACAAAAGAAAAATGATGAATATACATCAATAGCTTAAAAAATTTTATTTTAAAAATATTTAAATAATGTTTAATTTTAAAATAATTTTTACTCAACTTTTTATTTTAATAAATAATTTTTATTTTTTAATATACAAAAAAACAAAATAAAAAAAATAAAAAAAATACAATAATTAATATTATATAAATTAAAATGGATAACGTTGATAATTATGATAATTACTTTAAATTAGAAAAAATAGGAATAGGAGGAGGAGGAAACCCAGTTTATATAGTAAAAAATTTAAATACAGGAAAAAAATTTGCATTAAAAAAAATAATAATAAATAATGATTCTCCTGAAGAAATGCAAAGTTGTTTAAATGAAATAAATATTTTTAAACAATTAAATCATCCTTATTTAATAAAATATGAAGATTCATTTTTACATAAAAATAAAATTTGTATTATAATGGAATATGCAGAAGAAAAAGATTTAGAAACAAAAATAAAAAATTACAAATCACAAAATTTAAAAATTCCAGAAAATGAAATTTGGAAATATTTACTTCAAACAATAAGTGGAATAAGTTATCTTCATTCAAATAAAATAATACACAGAGATATAAAAGTACAAAATATATTATTATCAAAAGGTAATGTTAAAATAGGAGATTTTGGAACTTCTAAAAAAATGGATAATACTAATGCATTTACAAATACTTCTTTAGGAACACCATTTTTTTTATCTCCTGAAATTTGTAAAGGAGAAAGTTATAATTTTAAAAGTGATAATTGGATGATTGGTTGTGTTTTATTTGAATTAATGACTTTAGAATTACCTTTTAAAGGAAATAATTTACCTATTTTAATGCAAAATATTATTAATAATCCTATTCCTGATATTAATGTTGATTATAGTGATGAATTAAAATTTATTGTTAAAGGTTTGTTAAAAAAAAATATGAATGAAAGAATTAGTCTTAATGAAATTATTAATAGACCTTTTGTAAAAAATAAAATTAAAAGTTTAAATATTTATTTTGATAATAATAATAAAACAAATAATATAAATAATGATAATTTTAATATTAATAATATACATAATTTAAATAATAATAATAATCAAATAATAAATAATTCATTTTCAAGAACTGAAACAATAGAAGAAAAATTAATAAAAAGACAAAATAATTTTAATCCAATTGATTTAATTAGACAAAGTCATAATTATAATAATAATATAAATGAATCAATTTATAATAAAAAACAAGGAAATCAAATATCAATATCAATCAATCAATCAAATTCAGATGAATTTACAGGACCAACAACACCTAAAATGACTCAAAATGAAAATGAAAAGAAACATAAAATTAATCATATGAATTCTAATTATTCTCTTAATAAAAATCATTATTTAAATTATAATAAAGTTAATTTTCAAAGAGGAATTTCTCCTAATAAATTAAATATTAATAAAGTTAAAATTGATTGTTCTCTTAGTCCTATTAGAAAAAGAAAAAAAACTGAAGTTTTAGAAATGTCTTTTGAAGAAAAAGAAGAACATTATGATAAAAGGAATATACATCATAAATAAAATTTGAATTAGAAATTTTTTATTTTTATTTTATTTTTTAAAATATATTTTTATATTATTCAATCAAAATAAAATATAGTATATGACAAGATTAATTTTAATTTAATTATTTTATATGTTATATTAAAATGAATATATTGTGTTATAATCATTTATAATTTTTTATTTATTATTTTTATTAAAGATAATTTAAATTTTAAATTAATTATTAAAATAATTAATAAAATTCAAAATTTTAAATTTTTAAATTTAAATAAAATGAAAAATAAAGATTCAATTTACATCTATGAACAAGTAAATTCAGAATTAAAGAATTCATTGACCTCATTAGAAAATAATAAAAATAATTGTTTTGAAAATCTAAATGAAAATAGTGATAGATCAAGAATATTAAATGAAGGAATATCAAATATTGATCTTTCAAAATATTTTGAACAAATGAATAATAAATTATCATTTAAAGAAAGTGAATTTTCAAATAATAATTTTAAAGATAATATTGAACAAAATATATTTCAAACTCCTAAAAAAAAAGAAAAAATAATTGAATATATTCCTGATGTTTTTAATGATTCTCATACTGAAAATAAAAATCTTATGGTGAGTAATTTAGATATTAAATTAATAAGTAGTAATAAACAAAATAGAAAAATAAATGTTGTTCAAGAAGAAAATGATTTAAAAAAGATAATTGAGAAAAATGTAAAAGATTATTTTAAAAAAAAATTGTTTGAAAATCCAAAATATTTAAATTTTAAAAAAAATAATTATCAAAATGGGAAAAATAATTCAAAATCAAAAAGAAAAAAAATTAAAATGAAAGATTCAAAAATATTTCAATTATTTTCATCAAATAAAACAATTAAGTTCAAGAATATATATGATAGTATTCCAAAAAAAGAAAAAAAAATTAGTTTTTATAATATGTATATAAATAATAAAAATTCATTTAATTCAAAAGATATAAATTACAGTAATCAAAAAATTAAGTGTAGTAATAATTCAACAAATTATTCTTCTTCAGGAAAAAGTAAAATACATACTAATAATAATAGTAATAATCATATTAATATTCAACCAAAAATTTCTCAATTTAAAATTAAAGATAAAAAGAATTTTAATAATATTTTATCAAAGACTTCAAATAAACAAGTTTCAACAATATCTTTTTATAATAAAAATAAATTATTTCAAAATTTAACAAATCGTCCTTCCATAAATAAAATTAATGTAAATAGAAACAAAAATCTGAAGATTACTCCTAAAAATAAATTAACAATTCCAAAGAAAAAATCTGATTTATTTTTATTTATTAAACATAATTTATAATATAAAAATAATTAATTAAAACAATAAGCATTTTTCATATTTAAATTTAGTCATTAATTTAACTTAAAAAAAGTATAAAAAATAATCAATAATATGTTAATGTTTTTGATTAATTTTATAATATTTAATTTTAATGAGCTTTTTTAGGTTATTAAAAATAATTTGAATAATAAAGAATTTATTAATTTCAAAAAATAAATTAATTAAAGATATAAATTGATTTTTCAAACAATCATAATACATTCTTATATTATTTAAATGAATTTATTCTTTATTAAAAATAATTTAAAGAAATTGAGATTTTTTGATAAGTAAAAAAAAATAATTAACTTGTTTATTAACAAATAAAAATATATAATTAAAATAAAGATTTAGTTTATTATTACTCTATAATATATATTTTTATAATATACACATAAAAAAATACTCACATTCCAAAGCGATGAATATATTTCCAAAAAAAATTGTATTCCAAATACATTAAAGTATTATAACAATTCTTTAAATTTTCATTAAATTCCACATATTTTCACTTTTTGAAAATGTAACAGAAGAATTATATTTATAATGGATACATCTAAATGTCCTTAAATCACTTTCATTTTCTTCTTTTATTATATCATTAACAGCATAATTTTTTGATATAATTTCTTTATTATTAATATTATTATTTAATAAATCAGGACATAAGGCATAAATATATGATGGAGTATTTTTTTTATTTTGAATAGTAACTCTTGATATTAAATTATTATTAAATGAAATAAAAGATTTTGTATTTGAAGATAAATATTTTTTCGCATATTCATTTGAAGATGGATTAATTTCAATTTCACTTATATTATTTTCACAATCTATTTCACAATCTAAATTTGAAATATTTACTTCAACATCATTTTCATTATTTTCATTTTCAAAAGAAATTGGATTATTTATATTATATTCTAACTCATTTATATTTGTTTCATCATTATTTTTTTTTGATTCTTCTTCTTTTATTTCATCATCATATTCTTTATCAAAAGATAATAAACTAAAATTTATTTGACTTTTTGAATCTAAAATATTTGATGAAATGTTTATTATATCTTCTTCTTTTTTTAAATTCTTTTCTAAATCCATATTATTATTATTTTCTATATTTTGAGAACCATTTTCATATAAAGATTCTTTTTTTCTTTGCATTTGCTCTATTCTTTTGTGGTTTCTATCAGAATTCATGTATATTTTATTATTTAATTAATTTTTGTTATTAGCATTTTTAAAAATAAATCTAATAATAAAATTTAATTTGTTAATAATAATATAATTTTTATGAATAATCATCTTTACTTTAAAAAAATGATAAAGATAAATAATTTTATTATTTAATTAATAAATAATAATAATTTTAATTTGATTTTTATTATTAAAATATTAAAGGATTTTGAAGTAATTAAATCTTACTTATAAAAAAAAATTAATTTTAATTACTTTAAAATTATTTAAAAAAAATATGTCAGTTGATTTATTTCAAATAAGAAAACAAGATTCATATGATAATTTATTATATTCAAATAAACATTCTAATAGTTCAAGAAAATACCAAATTATTAATAGACATAATAGTTATAAAAATAATGTAAAAATATTGAAAAATAATCCTTTACCAAAAATCTATTCTTTAGGGAAAAAAAATTTAAATTCAAATACAAATATTGATGAATCTATTAATAATATTAAATTGAATCCTGATTTATATTCTAAAATAAAAAGTAATAAAATATTAAAAAAAATATCAATGAAAAAAAATTTGATAATACCATTAAAATTTGAAAATATAAATACAAAAGAAATAATAAATAATAAAAATGATAAATTATGTGAAATAATATCAAATGATAAAATAAATAATAAAAATATAAAAAATTTTAGTATTTCAAAATATAAAGTTAAAGAAAAATTTAATAATGAATTCAATATAAATAAAGAAAATAAAAATATATTTTTTAAATATTTATGTAAATCTCCAAGTAGAGTAAATATAGATAATCATAATTTAACAAAATTTAATTTAAATAAAATAGAAATTCCAAATATTCATTTAAATAATCAAAAAAATAGAAAAATTAAATTTGCATTTAAAGATAAAAAAAAAGAAAAAGATTTATTAATTAATACAGTAAATACAAATGAAAGCAATAGTTTTATTAATGAAATTTTGGATATAATAAATATTTGAACTCAAGTAATTAAAGATAAAATTATTAATAAAAAAGATTCTTTAATTATGATATGTATTATTAGTTAAAATATTTGTTTCTATTATTGTGAATATAAAGTTTATTTATTTTTCCTTTTTATAAATTATAATTATAAAGAAAAAAGTGTCTCTTAAAAAAAAAGTATATATTTAAAAATTTATTATTAATTATTTTGAATTATAATTTGGAAATTTAAAAACTTTAATTAATTTATTGCTTAAGTTTTTCTTCATTTAAAAAAAATATATTCATAGTTTCAAAATTTCTAACTGAATAAGTTAATTTTCCTAAAATATAAATAGCACTCAAAATATAATTTAAAACTTCAGTGGCAACCATAATAATAAATATAATAATAAGAAAATCTGATAATTTTAAAATTACTTTTTCAAAACTTGGAAAAGTATACGAATATTGAATTTCATTTAAAAAATTTTGAAAATAAACAAAAATAACAATATTATAAAATTGAAATGTTCTACAATGAAAAATTTTAGTAATATATTCATAACTTTTATCACAATCTAAAAATTCATTTAATTGACTTCTTAATTGATTAATATATCCACTTAATATATTTCCAAATTCAGTATTTAAAATAGGTTCATATTTACAAATTTTTATTAAATATTCAGAATAATTATCATTTTCAGCTAAAATTTCACATCCATTATGAAAATTAATTAATTGAGTATATTCTAATGTACTACTATTTGAATCTTTATAAACTAAATTTCTTATACTTGAAAGATTTTTATAAATATAATCACTTATTTTTAAAATATTATTATACATTTTATCTGAATATGTTAAATTCATTAAAATTGCACATCTTATTGATAAATAATATTTAAAAATATTATCTAATAAATCATCTGAATTTTCTGAAGTTTTTCTTTTTGCATCTATTTTTTTTAAATAATTTATTATTATTGGAAATGATATTATCATATAAATTCCAAATATTAATCCTAATCCAATTAATATTTTTAATACTTTATTTTCAACTCGAAAATTATATTTTATATTTTTATTTGTTGGGTTTTGAGTAAGTAAATATGTATCTTCAGAATCAATTTTATATTCTTCATCATCTATTTTTTTATTATTACTTGTTTTTTTTTTTAACATTTTTATAATTGATGATGCTTTCATTTCATTTAATACTAATTTTTTTGTTAACTTTATTTTATTTTCTAAAAATTTTTTATCTTTTATTGTTATTTTCATTATATTATTTACTAATTTCCATATTTCATTTATTGAAATTTTTATTGATATATAAAGTAATAGAAGTGATAATAAATTAAAAAAAAAAAATATTATAAATCTTGTAAAAATAAAAATTTTAAAGTCTTTGAAATATTGTAAAAAATTTTTTTTATCAAAATAATTAACTTCTTCAAAAATATCAATATAAATATAAACATTTTTAATTAAAGTCTTTAATTTTATTTCATCATCTGACATATTATTATCAGTATCATTAAAATTTATCAAATTATAATTAATATAAAAACTTCCTGTTTTACTAATAATATAATAATTATTTAACTGAACTTCAAAAGAATTTATATAAGAATAATTTTCAATTTGTCCCATTTCATTATAAAAAGGATATGTTTTTGGACTAATTTTTTTATAAAAATAATTATTATTATTAAAACCAGCATAAATATTTTTAAATTTTCTATATAAAAAAAAAGAATAATTAGATGAAATTTTAAATAAAGTTTGAACATATTGAGTAAGTGAAAAATTTTCAAATCCATTAATTTTTAAACGATATTCCAAATCTAAAGAATTATAATTTGTACTATTATAAATTTTAGCAACATTTAAAATAAAGAAAGATAAACTTAATACTTCAGTATTTAATTCTCTTATTGCTTCATAATTTAATCTTTTTTCATAAAAATTATTTGAATTTATTTTAATATAAATACATAAAATAATAGCAAGAATAATTAAAAACAAATTATATAAAAAACTTATTTTTTGAAAGATATTAACATTGTTATTTAAATTTTTTTCTTTTTTTTTTAAAATATTCCATCTATCAACATTTTCTTTCATTTCTCTAAAACTAATAATACTTGTAGCAGAAGTAGAAAAAGAAATAGGAGGAACTTTAGAAAGTTGTTCAGTTTCACTAAATTTTTTTTTATCATCTAATCCTTCTTTAAAATAAGGAATTGTAATTAAAGCAATAAATAATTCATTTTTATCAGTTAAATATGAATTTTCAATTTTAATAATAACCTCAATTTCAAATTGATTATTTAAAGAAAATTGTAATTTTTGTAAAATTTCAACTCTTTCTTCTGGTTTAATATCAATATATTTTCTTAAATATTGTTTTACATTTAATAACATTTTATTAACTTCAATTTTAATTGTTTCTGTTTTTCCTTTTTCAATTTCAATATTTTTAATATCAAATAATTTATATAAATTTGGTATTTTTCCTAAATTAGAAAAACCAAAATATTGTTTAAAAAATAAACCAAATCTATAAATAAAACCTTTTGAATCTAAAATTAAATAATTATTTTCTTCTGTTAATTCTTTTTCTTTTAAACTACATGAAATATATAATTTTCCATCCATTGTTGGTAGTCTTGTAAAACATAATTTTATTCCTATTATTAAATTTTGAGAATTTTCTATTATTGAATCAGTTTTATATGATGAAGTTAATAAAATGTTTTTTTTTATTTTTTTTAATATATCTTTTGATATTATTTTTGGAAATATTACATTAAAATTTTTTCCATAATAATTCATTCCTTGAATATGTGTTTTTGTTTCGTATAATAATGGGATTTTTTTTATGATAAAGTTTTGATTTTCAATTGCCAATATAAAAAAATTATTTTTTTCTATTAATGAATCTAAATAATTAAAATCGTAAAAATCAAAATTTTTATTTAAATTATAATTAAAAATTAAATCTTCAATTAATGAATATTTTTCTTTTTCTGGTTGAAAATTTTTTAGAAAATCATTATATTTATTTAATATATTACTAATATTATTTCTAGACTTTCCTATAATATCACTTTGCTTATCTAAATTATAAATGATCTCTTTTTTTGACGTATTATTAAATCCTTTTAATATATCATAAAATGCATCTAAAATTTGATAATAATTAAAATTAATTTCTTCTAAAATTAAAATATACATTAGAGAAAAATTATCAACTTTTTTTTCAAAATTTTCTAAATAAACTGAAAGAAAATTAATAATAGCCTTTAATTGAAAAGAAATAGTATTTTTTTCATTAAATAAATATTTAGATATAATAAATCGAGATTTAAAAGTTTTTTCATCTTTAATAATATTAAGTAAAACTTTATAAAAAAATATATTTTCTCTATTATATATACAAAATTCATCATTAATATTTTTAGTTCTGATTTTAATTGAATCTAAAATATTATATAACAAATTAAAAATATATATAAAATTACTAAAATCATTTATTGTAGTATTCGATGAAAATGAAACTGATATTTTTCTTTTAAAAACATTTTCAACATTTAATGCTCTTTTTAATTTTTCATTCCCATTACATATAATATTATAATCATCTGAACTTATACAATAATAATTTTTAACATCAAATTCATAATCTTTTAATAATTTTTCTTTTGATTTTTCTTTTATTTTTGAGTTTAAAGGTGTTTCAAAAAAAAATGAATTAATTGGATTAAAATATTGTTTTATTTGAAGAAAACTAATATTCTTTTTTTGTTCTAAATTTTTTATAAATGAAGATATTGTGGTTATTTTAGTAATACTATTAAATATATAAATAAAAAAAATTGTTAAAAAAATAATTTCAATTATTTCAAAAATTTTAAATACTAATAATTCTCCTAATTTATTTATGAAAAATAAAGAAATAAATCTTATTATAAAGAAAGAAAAATTTAATAAATCTAAACAAAAAAAAAATCTAGTTCTTCTCTTTTTTTTTACATCATAAATATATAATTGTGCTTTAATTATAAAAATTTTACAAAAAATAAAAGACCATAATAATTGAAAAAAAATAGAAAACCTAATATTATATCTAATTACAAGAATAATAGAATTAATTTCCATTAATACCCATTCTAAATAATGATAATAGTTATGAATAAAATAATCAGTATGATTTAATCCAAATGAATAAATAAAAAAATCATAATAGAAAAAACTAATTATATTAAAAAAAAAAAGAATAATCAAATCAAAAATATTTTTTTCATCTAAAACTTTTCTAAAATCACTTAATTGAATTAAAAATGGTTTATTATATAAAATTAATAAAATTTGAATAAAAGGTTGAAAAATAAGATAAATAATAACGCAACTTATATTTCTTAATAATTTCAAAAATGAATTATTATAATAATTAATCATATTAATACAAAAACAAAATATAATTCCTAAAAGAAATAAAATTCTAAAAAAAAAATAACTCCTAAAATAACCTGGTTCATGAACTTCAATATTAAAATATTTATTAAACATTAATGAAATTTGATCTTTTTCATATTTTGATTTATCCATTAAATTAGATGTACTATTTTTATTAAAATTTGATGAATTTGAATAATCTGGTATTATTAAATTATTTAATATTTCAAAATAAAAAAAAGGATTTAAAAAATAAATAAAACTATGAAGTCCTAAAAAATTTCTTTTATATTGAAATATTATATCCATTATCATTATATTATTTACGAAAGTTATAAGTTTTGAAATAAAATTAAAAACAAGAAATTTAAATGTATGTAATTTTAATTGGGTAAATGAATCTAATATTTTTTTTAAGAAAAAATCATATATTCTATATTTTTTTTTTTTCCCCATTATTAGAGTTCAATTTTATTTTATTAATTAATATTTTAAATTAAATTTATGGAAAAAAAATAATTATTTATTTAAATTTTTTTAAATTAAATTAGAAAATGTCAAAAAGAAGAATTTATTATGAAGAAAGTTCAGCATCAAAAATTTATAGTGTTTTAAGATTAATAAGTCCATATTTTTTATTAACATTTATTGGTTTATTGGCTTGGGGATTATCTTATTTAATAATAATTGCATATAAAGAAATTATAATTTGTTATTTAAAAAGAAATGAAAAATTTGAAGGCAAATCATATTATTATAAATTTCTTGAATATAAAAAACATATTAAAAATTTATATGTTTTTAATTTTGCCATTTTACTTCTTTGGTTTGCAATTTATTTAATGAGTGATATTGAATGGAGATCTTATTGTTTAATTAGTGGATTTTATTGTTTTATAATTGGATATATTGTTTGTTGGGGTGTTTATTATAAATTTTATTCATATAAAAATGATTATTTTGATGATATGAAATTTTTAATTAAATATTTTCAAGAGAATTATTTTAATAAATCAAAAAATGAAAAAGAAAAAATTGAATAAAATTAGAATTTTAGAGATAAAAAATAAATTAAATTTGATTTTTATATAATATATAGAAATATTTAATTTTTTAATCAATAATATTAATCTATATTAATTTATTTATGCAATATTTATATATATTATAATTTTTAATCTAAAGTTCTTTTTTTATTATATATATTAAATAAAAAATCAAAAAACCATTTATTAAATTATTTATTTGTTTTTTGATTTTGTTTTAATTTGAGATATTATCAAATATAAAATTTTTCCAATTTAATTCATTTTGATTATTTTTATCAACTTTATTTAATTCGTCTTCGTATAATATAGATTCATTAATTTGAATATCTTTTTTTTTATAAGAATTAATGAAATAATTTATTTTAAAAGACAATTCATTTATTTCAGAAACAAATTCAGGAATTTCAATCTCTTTATTATTATTATTATTTACAAAATCAAACCTTGATTTTTCTCTAATTGAAAATAATTTATTATTTAAATTATTATTTGAAACACTATTACCATCATTTGACCTACTACTTAAACTTGAAGTTAAACAATTACTTGTTGTAATAGTAGAATTTGAAGTTTCTAATTCATTAATTTTAATAGTATTAATTAAATTTCTTTCAATATTATTAATTTCATTAATTTTATTTTCTTTAGGAATAGATAATTTATTAATTTTTTTAATTAAAGGAGTATTTTCAATTACAATTTTATTATTTTCATAAATTAAATAAGGAGAAGGAAAAATAGTTTTAATATTTTTTTTTTTAATCTCTAACAACTTTTCTTTAACATTTGAATTATAAACATCAGCAATTTTAATTGCATAAATTTGTTGATTATTAAAATAATTAGTATTCGAATTTAATTCATATTTATTAATAATATCTTCAGGATTAGCTTTCTTATGTAAAAAAACACAATTTTTATTATTACATTTATTTTTACTTAAATAATATTGACAATATTTAGTAGTACCAAAACTTGCTCTAATTAAATGACCATCAATTGATGTTTTATCAAGTGAAAGAATTGCAATTGAAGCTTCTTTGGGTTCACTATAAGTTATATAGGCACTATATGATGGACCAAATTTCGTATTTTGATTATATACTTTTTTTTTATTAATTATAATTTTTAAAATTTTTCCATATTGTCCGAGATATTCATATTTACTTAATATATTTTTATCTGCTATTGAGTCATATAATCCTATTATATATACTAAATTTTTTGTTATTATTCTATGGGATGATTCTTTTTCTGATGGTGATAAGGAATTTGATTCTGTTTTTGTTTGTTTTATTTCTTTTGATATTTGTATAATTTTTGACATATTTAATATTTTTATTTATGAATTTTTTATTTTTATATAATTTATATTAAAATATAATAATATATGATTGTAAAAAAATATATAATAATAATAATATCAATATAAAAAAAATAAAAAAAAAAAATAAAAACCTAAAAAAAAAAAAAAAAAAAAAAAAAAAAAAAAAAAAAAAAAAAAAATAAAAAAAAAAAATGAATGGTTATACATCAACACCGATGTACACAACACCAATGATGCAAACAACAACAATTCCACCTCAACCAATATATACAACTCAACCAATGATGACTACTCAACCAGTATATGTACAACCACAACCAACAGTAATAGTACAACCTACTCCAATTGTAGTACCACCTCCTTATATGGGACCAAGACCTTTTTATTCTCCTCCTCCTTTTATGGGACCTCCACCACCGCATCATATGTTTAGAAGAGGACCTTTTTGGTAAAAGAAATATAAGGTTTTTTTTTTTTGATGTTTTATATAGTTTTTATTATTGTTTTTTTTATTTTTAAATTTTTTCTATTTTATTTTTTTTATTATAAATATTATAAATCTTTTTTTTTTGAAGATTTGATTTTTTTTTAAAAAATTTAAAAAAAAATAAATTTTTATTAGAACTATTATTTTTGATATAAAATATAATTTATT
>Ga0256407_10010462_pt1 | contig 13026 bp, 9 predicted proteins | sample RumenRJG_04DNA_FD_193489 | JGI IMG/M metagenome (GOLD analysis project Ga0256407, IMG submission 193489) | Bovine rumen microbial communities from Lethbridge, Alberta, Canada - RJG_04 | ecosystem: Host-associated > Mammals > Digestive system > Stomach > Rumen | place: Canada: Alberta | collected... | reverse complement strand
CGAGCGTAGAACCAATGGTTCCCTGATCGCTATGGAGACGGGTACGGTCTTCGCTTACGCCTTGGATAAGTTGCAGGATAGGGGCCGTTTCTTCATCAGTCCGCAGGACGAGGTCTATGCGGGCCAGGTGGTCGGCGAACACTGCAAGGACAATGATATCGTCATTAACGTGACGAAGTCCAAGCAGTTGACCAACATGCGTTCGAAGAGTTCAGACGAAAAGGCTCGCATCATCCCGCCTATCATCTTCTCCCTGGAGGAGGCGCTTGAGTATATTAAGGAGGATGAGTATGTCGAGGTGACTCCGAAGAGCATGCGTATCCGTAAGATTATCTTGGACGAGACCGAGAGAAAACGCGCGAACAGGGTCTGATAGACCTTTGACCCCTAATACCTACAAGGATGAAAAAGTATTTTCGTAGTTGGAAAGCGAGGATTTTTTTCATCCTTTTTGTTTTTTTCGTAGTGCTCTGCCTGCTTCGTTTCCAACTCTTCCCGAATGATTATTCCACGGTCGTTTTCACGGAGAAGGGCGAACTGGTGGGGGCTCGTCTGGCGAACGATGGGCAGTGGCGCTTCCCTCCGATGGATACGGTGCCGTATAAGCTGAAGAAGGCCACGCTGTGCTTCGAGGATAAACATTTCTACCGTCATCCGGGTGTCAATCCGGTCTCCATTTTCCGTGCGTTGAGGCTTAACCTCTCCGCCGGCAGGGTCGTTTCCGGCGGCAGCACCATCTCCATGCAGGTGATCCGTATGAGTCGCAACCATCGGAAGCGTGTCTTCACCGAGAAGATTATCGAGGCGTTCGGAGCCTTATGGCTTGAGCTGCACTATTCGAAGGAGGAGATCCTCTCCATGTACGTCTCCAATGCGCCGTATGGTGGCAATACGGTGGGCGTTCAGACCGCCTCGTGGCGTTACTACCAGCGGGCGGGGAAGGATCTATCCTGGGCGGAGGCAGCCCTCTTGGCCGTGTTGCCGAACGCACCTTCCATGATTCATGTGGAGCGGAACCGTGATATGTTGAAACGTAAGCGTGATGCCCTCCTTCGGCTGATGTGTGAACGGGGTGAGTTTGATAAAGAGAACCTTTCCCTTTCGATGGATGAGCCATTGCCGGAGCAGGTTTTCTCCTTGCAGGTGATGGCGCCCCATCTGGTGGATCGCATGAACAGGGAAAAACGTGGACAGATTGTACATGTCACGTTGAATGCCACGTTGCAGAAGAATGTGGAGGAGATCGCTTCCCGCTACAAGAGCATATACTCCCAAAATGGGGTGCAGAACTTATCCGCAATGGTGATGGAAGTTTCCACGGGCAACGTCCTGTGTTATTGTGGCAACGCTGCCTATGATAACAATGACGACAACCAGGTGGATATGATTCTTGCTTCTCGTAGTACGGGTAGCATTCTGAAACCTTTTCTCTATTGTGCGATGATTGAGGATGGTCAGGTTACCCCGCATATGTTGGTGCCCGATGTGCCGATTCAGATTGCTGGCTATAAACCTCAGAATTTCGATCGGACCTTCGATGGGGCAGTCCCTGCCAACGAGGCTTTGGTTCGCTCTTTGAACATCCCTGCTGTGCTGATGTTGCGTAAGTATGGTATACCAATGTTCCAAGATTATCTGTGTCGGGCGGGTATCTCTACGCTCAAATACTCGCCTGATCATTACGGTTTGACGTTGATCCTGGGTGGTGCGGAGGCTACGCTTTGGGATGTGGCGGGCGTCTATGCATCCATGTCCAGAGTACTGAACCGCTATAACCGTGATTTCTTGTACGACGAGGGCGATATCCATGCGCCTCGGATTTGTCGGCAGGATGAGATGCATAAGGTGGTCGATAAACCTGTCTTATTTCATGCAGGGTCTGTTTGGCACACCATGGATGCCATCAAGGAATTGAACCGACCGAACGTGACCGATTGGCGTATATTCTCCTCTTCCCGCAAGGTTGGTTGGAAGACTGGTACCAGCTTCGGTAATAGGGATGCGTGGGCGGTGGGCTCCACGCCGGAGTATGTGGTGGGTGTATGGGTTGGTAATGCGGATGGTGAGGGTCGCCCTGATTTGACTGGGGTAGGATATGCTGCCCCGCTGATGTTCGCCATATACAATATCTTGCCTAATACAACGTGGTTTGCTGCTCCTCAGAAAGATTTCGTCCCGATGGAACTTTGCCGCCAAAGTGGTTTCCTGCGAGGAAAAGATTGCCCGCAAGGGGACTCTGTGATGTTATATGCGCCGTGTGCCAAGAGTGAACCTTGTCCATATCATCAGGTGATCCACCTCACCAGTGATGAGAAATACAGGGTGTCGGCGAAGTGTATGTCACCTCTGGATATGGTGCATAAGCCTTGGTTTGTCCTACCTCCTACGATCGAAAGTTTCTATCGTATGCATAATACATCTTATTTGCCGTTGCCCCCTTTCAAACCGGGATGTGAGGACGAATCCTCTTCCGTAATGGAATTCATCTATCCGAAGGAATCCCGGACGCTGTATATTCCGAAGGAGATGGATGGCAAGAGGGGTGAGGTCATCTTCGAGGTGGCGCATCGCCAAGCGGACGTGACGCTCTATTGGCATTTGGACAACACATATCTTGGCGAAACGAAACGATTCCATCAGAAGGGAATCAGCACCACAGAGGGTGAACATACGATTACCGTGGTGGATGAAGCTGGAAATCAGATGGAAAGGAAATTCAAGGCGATTGTGACGGAGTGATGGGGAATGCCATATTTTGATGGAAAAAAGTTTGCGATATCGTATTGACATCTCTTTATTTTCTACAAGTTTGTTTCTTTGAAGATTGAGATTTTTGTCTTACATTTGCGTGTTATTCGTTGGTGGCGTATGTTACTGACGGGGCGAAGCTTTGGGGGATATGTTTTCTCCGATGTGTTTGCTTTAGGAATGAGATGCGCAGATGCCGTGGACAAATGCCTTGGACTTTGTTTTTCATGGTGGTTCAGTTAATGGATGAACTATTATGAGAGTGTGGACAGATGATGATCCCTTGGATGAGGAGATGATCTATCGTCGTAAATGTTGATTGTATTGCTGATAGGGTTGAGAGACTTGGCAATCGAGAAAGTGTGATGGGGGTGTGTGAAATTTATATTCGTACATGGATATAAAGCATATGACGGAAGGTGCCCGGTTTTTTGGAGAAATCCGAGGAAGTGTCGGTGTGATAACTGTAATATAATTTTGGGAATTTATTAGTAAATAGGTTACCCCTTTATCCCTCTCCATTGAGGAAGCCTATATATTGCTTTTTGATATTGGCCGTTTTTCACGTGCGCTATTTGAGTCATTTGAAAAGTTAGAATAATATGGTAGATAAATTTTATTGTATGAGTTCATATCTCGCATTTAGATTTATTGAATGCGATGAAAAAGATTTTTATGAAAATCTACATCATAAAAATATAGATTTGTTACCCGATGGAGATAGAATACCGGTCAAGACTGCGGATGAGATAGGATTGGCGATAGATAAGCAGATGGCCATGTTTAGTGGGAAAAAACGAGGAATATTGCTTTCGGGGGGGATGGACAGTGCGATAGTAGCTTCATATATGAATGGAGGAGAAGCGTATACATTTAGATTCTTGGGTGGTGATTTCCAAAAAGAAGAACTTTCTCGTGCAGAGTGTCATGCTAAATATTACAACCTTAATCTTCATTATGTTGATATCGAATGGGAATCGATTGAGAAACTTGTTGATGATTGTATGAAGTCGAAATGCGCACCGGTTCATTCTATTGAGCCTCAAATACTTAAAGCAGCTTTGCAGGCAAAGAATGATGGAGTAGAAATCATGTTTGTGGGGGATGGTAGCGATTATATTTTTGGGGGCATGGATCAATTACTTTCGAAAGATTGGAATTTTGATGATTTTGTTGAAAGATACTATTCTATAAAACCAGGTGAGATTTTGAATGATCCCGTTGATATGACTTATCCATTTGAACCTTTTAGATTACCCAATAATAAGATTGATTTCCAAGGTTTCATGGCGGGATTGATGACAAGGGAAAGTTTTAATTCGTATCACAATGCTTTTTCAGTTGCGCATATGCCGTATTATGATCCATATGCCCATCTGAAGATGGCAGAAAAGCTTGATTTGAAACGTATTAGAGGTGGTGAGCCTAAGTATCTAATCCGTGAACTTATGTCCAAACGTTATCCGGGTATTCCTGTCCCAAATAAAAATCCCATGCCACGTCCTGTCGATTTTTATTTTAAAGATTGGATAGGTCCTACTCGCCCTGAATTTAAAAGAAATATTGATATGTCTCGTTATTCGGGTAATCAAAAATGGCAGATGTGGTGCTTGGAACGTTTTTTAAACATGCATGAACCCATTAAAATTGGATAACAACGGTGAGTATGATTGCATGGTCACTTGAATTTATTGAATAAGGCAAAGTTAATGTGTAATCGTTTAATTGTTGGTGTGCCTGCGGATGACTTGGTTGAGTATAAGGGGGAAGTTCAGTTATTCCGTTTGAAGAGCGTAAATTCATTGCGGATGCTTTAAAAATTGTTGATGAGGTTGTTGCCCAAGAGGATGTCGCATGTGCTATTTGAGTCATTGTAAAATTTAAAATAATATGATAGATAAAAGTTTTTGCATGAGTTCATATCTCGCATTTAGATATATTGAATGCGATGAAAAAGATTTTTATGAAGATTTACATCATAAAAATATAGATTTGTTGCCCGATGAAGATAAGATGCCAGTCAAGACTGCGGATGAGATAGGATCGGCGATAGATAAGCAGATATCCATGTTTAAAGGGAAGAAACGAGGAATATTGCTTTCGGGGGGAATGGACAGTGCGATAGTAGCTTCATATATGAACGGAGGAGAAGCGTATACGTTTAGATTCTTGGGTGGTGATTTCCAAAAAGAAGAGTTGGCGCGAGCTGAATACTATGCAAAATATTACAATCTTAATTTACATTATGTAGATATTACTTGGGATACGGTTTTAGATTATGTTGATGCATGTATGAAAGCAAAATGTGCTCCTGTCCACTCTATTGAACCTCAGATCTTACAGGCAGCTTTACAGGCAAAAAATGACGGTGTTGAGGTAATGTTTGTCGGTGAAAGTAGCGACTTGGTATTTGGCGGGATGGACAAACTTTTGTCTAAGGATTGGATGTTTGATGAGTTTATGAACCGCTATATGTTCACAGATCCGAACGAAGTTCTCAAAAATCCTGTTGATATGTCATATTTGTTTGAGCGTTATCGCCAAGGCAAAAATATTGATTTCTTGTCATTTATGGACAATGTGTTTTCAATTGAAAGTTCCAGTTCATATTGGAATGCTTTTGCTATTGCAAATATGCCATATTATGACCCATATGCACACTTGAAGATGTCAGAACCTCTTGATTTATATAGAGTGCGTAACGGTGAACCGAAATACCTGATTCGAGAACTTATGGCGAAACGCTATCCGGACATTCCTGTTCCAGATAAAAATCCTATGCCACGTCCCGTTGACTTTTATTTTAAAGATTGGACGGGTCCTACTCGCCCTGAGTTTAAGAGAAATATTGATATGTCTCGTTATTCAGGTAATCAAAAATGGCAGATGTGGTGCTTGGAACGTTTTTTGAATATGTGCGAACCCATTAAAATTGGATATACAACGGGCGTGTATGATTTGTTCCATATTGGTCATTTGAATTTATTGAATAAAGCAAAATCAATGTGTGACTATTTAATTGTAGGAGTGTCTACAGATGATTTGGTTGAGTATAAAGGGAAACGCTCAGTTATTCCGTTTGAAGAACGAAAATCCATCGTGGGAGCTTTAAAATGCGTTGATGAAGTTGTTACCCAGGAGAATATGAATAAGTTGGAAGCTTGGCATAAATATGGGTTTAATGTGATGTTTGTGGGAGATGATTGGAAGGGAACGGAAAAATGGAACAGGATTGAGGAGGAGATGAAGTCAATTGGTGTTGAAGTTGTTTATTTCCCATATACAAAGGGTACGTCTTCAACTTTAATTAATGAAACTTTGCGTCGATTGAGAGGAGATAAATGATGATGTGCGAGGACTTTTCTATGTATAACGGAGATGGTACGCAGTTGCGTAAGGCTCAATTAGTGATGTTAGAAATACTAAAACAGGTCGATCTTGTGTGCAAAAAGCATAAAATCGATTATTTGTTGGATGGAGGCACTTGTTTGGGGGCCGTTCGTCATGGAGGGTTTATTCCGTGGGATGATGATATTGATATTAATGTCAAACGAAGCGATATGAAGCGACTGCGCAAAGCACTTCAGTCTGAACTGCCTGACAATCTTTATTTCCAGGATAAGAGTACGGATAAACATTATTGCTGGGAATTTGCAAAAGTACGAGACCGTAATACGATTTTTCAGGAAGAAGGGAATGATAGAGAGGAACATCAGGGGATCTTTATTGACATCATACCTGTTGAACCATTTTTTTCTCTGAAAAGTAAAAAGATGATAGATTATTTTTATGCTCGTTGTTGTAGAGGTATTCGCCATTTTTATACTTACAAAAAGAAGGATATTGTCATCGCATATTTATTGTGGCTTCCTTTCCGGACTATTGTCGCTGTCTACAGATTAATGGTCAGAATTTTTAAACCTAAAATGTGGGGACATGTATTTGGTTGGGAGTCATACAACTGCGTAGAAGAAAAATATATGTTTCCTGTTAAAAATATGTTGTTTGAAGGTGTTGAAGTGTTAGGACCGAATAATCCTGATGCGTTTTTGTCGGCTCTTTTTGGTGACTATATGCGTATTCCCCCTAAAGAGGAACGTGTAACGCATGCAATGAAAATTGTTTTTCTTAATGAGTGAGTGATGCGTATCCTTTTTATGACCGATAAAGATTGTGCGCCCCAAAATGGAGGCATTGAAAGAGTTGTCTCGGCTTTGTCTAACGGCTTTTCTCGGGAGGGAGTGACTTGTTTTTTGTTGTTTGCAGGTGAACCTCTCATCTCGGAGAAGGGTTCGTTTGAGGAGAAATATCAGTTGGACCGGAATAATGCATATAGTCAGATTCGATCAGTGGTTGAGCAGGAAAACATCGATGTGCTTTTTAGTCATTTTATGACGAAATCTAATCGTAGTGTGGTCTTGCCTGCGATTAATCGAATCAAGAAGGATTCTCCAAATATTAAGCATGTTGCTTTGTACCATAGTCAACCAGGCGTGGAGTTGGTGCGGATACCACTTCCTGTTTTTAGCCGTCGTATAATTCATGGTGTACAGATTAAGGCTAATCTGATTACGTTGGCTAAGCAGTTATTGTTACGTCTCGTTGGGAAGAATGTGTTTAAAAGATTTATTGCTCGAAAATGCCAGATATTGTATGATAGTGCGGATAAGTTGGTGCTGTTGAATGAGAAATATATTTCTGTGTTTAACAGCTTGGTTGACGGTAGGTGTATGGACAAATATTGTGCGATTGGGAATCCGTTGCCATTTGATGGCGTAACTAGGGTGGACCTTGAAAAGAAGGATAAGGTGTTGCTTGTGGTTTCTCGTATGGAGGAGGAAACGAAGAAATTGTCTAAGGTTCTGAACTTTTGGAAGGAAGTGGAGCCTCTCTGCATGGACTGGAACCTTGAAATCGTTGGCGATGGACCTGATAAAGTCGTATATGAGTCCATGTCAAGGTCCATGGGTCTTCGCAGAGTGTCTTTTTGTGGGAAACAGAATCCTCGCCCGTATTATGAACGATCTTCTCTTTTTTTAATGACCTCTGATACGGAAGGATGGCCTATGGCTTTGTTGGAGACAATGCAATTTGGTTGTGTTCCGATTGTTTTTAATACGTTTTATTCCGCATCCTTGATTGTTGACGATGCTGTCGATGGTTTGTTGATTCCGCCTGAGGACAATAAGACGTATATGGATAGTATGGTACATTTGATGAAAGATGAAGCTAGGAGAAAGGGAATGGCCTTGTCTGCGATGCGGAATTGTCAAAGGTTCTCGCAAGAGAGAATCGTGGGGGAATGGATGGATTTATTTAATGACTTGATTAGAAATGAAAACGCCTAAGGTTTCGGTAATATTGCCAGTTTACGGTGTTTCCCAATATGTTGAGAAATGTGTCGGTAGTTTATTGTCTCAGACATTGGATGAGATGGAGTTCATTTTCGTAGATGATCATGGTCCGGATGATAGTATTGAAAAGGTGAAAAATACTATAAAAGGGCATGCGAGAGAGTCTCAGTTTAAGTTTATTAAACCTGAACACAATTTAGGTGCTGGTATGGCTCGTAATTTTGCTTTCCAATATGTCGAGGGAGAGTATGTCGCTTTCGTTGATAGTGACGATACCATTGAACCAACCATGTTCGAGGAATTGTATAATGAGGCTGCCAAGTATGGTAAAACCGATTTGTGTTACTGTCATGCTTTTAAGGATTATGTGGATGGGAAAACCACGGAGATACTGAGAAATCCAATTGTTGACAACGGGCCTTTCACCCCACAAAACAGAAGCTATTTCTTGCGGAATTACGTTTCCTTGTTTTGGTCGTTCATTTATAAAAGGGATCTGTTAGAGAAGTATCACATTTTTTATCCCGAGGAGCGATCTGCAGATGATAGTTACTTTGTCTCGTGTTGTTTGATGACTGCAGACAGTATCGCTCATGTGGATAAACCTTTTTATCATTACCTGATCCGCCCGGGTTCTATTTGCACTACAAAGGTGAGCGATAAGTATAAGAAAAGATTGGCTACATTCGCCAAGTTGATGAGATTCTCCAAAGAGAGCGGAGTGTATGATACGTATAAGGCGGAAGTGGATTATGTATACATGAAGAAGGGATATGTTTCTTCTGTGCTTAACTTCTTGTACAATTCTTCCTCCCCGATGGCCCCTGTATTGAGGGAAATTGACATGGAACTGGAATCCCAAATTCCGGATTACACTGATAATGTGTATTTTAAGAGCGATTTTAAATTAAGGTGTCTGACTTTCCTGTTCAAGAATTGTCCTTGGCTGACTACCCAGGTAATGGCTCGAATTGTTAGGAGGATGAATTTGGTTGTGTAGGGTGCATCCCTTGCGGGGCGATAGTTGATGAAATGATAAAATGATTTGATAAGATATATTCGTGTGTAAAAGAGATAAAATCCATAATGTTTAATATGTAAAGAAGAAAGAAATGGATCAGAAACGTTTTTCGGTGAAAAGTGTGCTGCCGTATGGAGTTGCATTAGTTATTTTTCTCGCACTGACATTGGTGTACGCATCTCCTGTGCTGATGGGGAAAGTCGTGCAAGCTGGTGATCACGTAAGTTGGCAAGGTATGGTGCATGAGGCGATGATGTCAAAAGATAGTGGAAACCCTACTTGGTGGACAGGTTCTATGTTTTCTGGAATGCCTTCTTATCAGATAGGTGGAGGCAGTTACCTCCCTGTGGATTTGACTTTGCCTTTCACGAAGATATCTCGTTTCTTTTTGGGCAATGAAACACTATTCTATTTGATGGGCTACTTCTTTTGCTTTTTCCTTATGCTCAAGTGTTTCCGATTGAAAACCAATCTTGCCATCGTCGGTTCCATCGCGATAACCTTCTCGTCGTATTTTTTTATTATTATTGCGGCGGGACACAATACGAAGGTGGAATCAATCGCATTGCTCGCTCCTGTTGTTGGCGGATTTTTCCTGATTTTTCGGAAACGTTATCTTTGGGGCGCATTGCTGACGGCTGTCTACGTGATGTTAGGGGTGATGAAGCATCCTCAGATCGCTTACTATTATTGTATTATGATTGCGGTTTTAGGATGCGCTGAGTTGTATATCCACATTAAGGAAAAACGATATAAGGACCTGGGATTAGCTTGTTTGGTCTTCTTGGGCGCTTTTTTAGTGGGTGTAGGAGCTTGGTATCCAAAATACAAAGCGAATATGGAGTATATGTCTGAAACTATGCGTGGCGGGCATTCGGAGTTGGTGAAGGAAAACGATGAAAAGAACAAGACGGAGGGTCTTGACTTGGATTATGCGACCGCATGGAGTTATGGAGTGGGCGAGACGTTTACCTTATTGGTCCCTGGATTTATGGGAAATGCGTCTGGCTATGATGTGGGTGTGGACTCTGAAGTCTATAAAAGCCTTGTCGACCATGGTGTTTCTCGCCGTGAAGCAGCTCAATATGCTAAGCATATGCCAACTTATTGGGGAGATCAACCGTTTACTGCTGGTCCTGTCTATGTGGGTGCGATTGTGTGCTTCTTGTTTGTCTTGGGCCTCTGCATAGTTGAGGGCCCATACAAATGGGCGTTGCTGGCTGCTACGGTGATGTCTATCATGCTCTCTTGGGGCCATAACTTCATGCCTCTTACGGATTTCTTCTTCAAGTATTTCCCAATGTATAATAAGTTCCGTGCGGTCTCCTCTATATTGGTCGTGGCTGAAGTGACAATGCCTCTTTTGGGTTTCTTGGCTCTGAAGAAAATAATGGATGGAGAGATGGAAAAGAAAGACCTGCTGAAGAAGATGTGTATTTCAGCGGGCGTGACGGGTGGACTCTGTCTTATTTTCTCTTTGTTGGGTGGTGCCTTATTTGACTTCTCCTCGGTGAATGATGCGCAAAACTTCAAGAACCTGCCTGATTGGTTGGTCTCTTCGATCATGGATGAGCGTGAGTCTATGTTGAGGTCGGATGCTTTCCGTTCCTTCTTGTTCATTGCGGCGGCGTTTGCCCTGCTGTGGTTGTATGTGAAGGATAAGCTGAAGGCGAATATCTTCGTGTTGTTGATGGGAGTGTTCGTTTTGTTAGACATGTGGCCGATTAATAAACGCTATTTTAACAACGACAATTTTGTTACGGTGAAGGAGGAAAAGAACTATTTTAAGAAGTTGCCTTGGGAGGAACAATTGCTTTCTTCGGAGACGGATATAAACTATCGTGTCTTGAACTTGACGACAAATACCTTCAACGAATCTCGCACTTCCTATTATTTCAAGTCGATAGGTGGATATCATGCGGCGAAGTTACGTCGCTATCAGGATTTGATCGAAGAGCATATTTCGAAGTTTAACATGCCTGTGCTGAATATGTTGAACACAAAATATGTGATTACAAAGGGGCAAGATGGCCAGGCTATTCCCCAACGTAATCCGGATGCGATGGGGAACGCTTGGTTCGTAGACTCTATCGTCGTGGCTAACACTCCAAACGAGGAGTCTGATGCCCTTAAAACAATCAATGTGAAGAATACTGCTGTCACTGACGTGAAGTTCTCCGAATTCGTGAACAGTAATTTGTCTCATGATAGTTCTGCGGTAGTCAAGGAACTGACTTATGCTCCGAACAAGTTGGTGTATGAGTCTCAATCGGAAAAGGATGGTACGATTGTATTTTCTGAGGTTTATTATCCATATGGATGGAAGGCCTATATTGATGGTCAGGAAACCCCTCATTTTAGGGTGAACTATCTGTTGAGGGCGTTGAATGTCCCTTCTGGTAAACATTCCATCGAGTTTATTTTCGATCCAGATAGTATTAAAAATGCTAGACCTATTGCATATATCTGTTTCGCAATATTATATGGCTTGGTTTTCTTTGCGTTGGGCAGTTGGATATACGGCTTGGTCCGTAAGCGTCGTGACGGCGAAGAGACGGGATTGACCAATCTTTGATAGGGGACGATTATGAAAAAGGCTGAATCGAAAAGATTCAGCCTTTTTTGTTTACTTGTATTTTTGTTTTATCCTGCCTTATTTGGAGTCGGGATAGGAGTTTGGAACTTATGTCAGAAGTTCCTGAATCCCATAATCTCTCGCACCTCTTTGATGGTTTTCGAGGCGCTTTCGCGAGCTAACTCTTTCCCTCGGGTGACTGCGTTGTGCAGAATCTCCGGATGGGCGTCGATGTAGGCGATGCGCTCGCGGATAGGCTCCGTGGCTGCGATGATGTCGGCCGCCAACTGTTTCTTGAGGTCGCCGTAGCGAATCTCGCATTTATTCCACTGTTCATCGAAGTAGGCTACCGTGTCAGGAGTTGACACGACCTTCATGATGGTGAATAGGTTCTCGATATAGTCTGGCTTCGGAGAGTTCGGCGCTGTTGGACCTTGGTCAGTCAACGCTTTCTTCACTTTCTTCTCGATGGTCTTCGGGTCGTCCGCCAAGTAGATGCAGTTGCCTTCCGACTTGCCCATCTTGCCGCTTCCGTCCAATCCGGGGATCTTGATAGGCTCGGTGCCGTCATTGTAGGCGACTGGCTCCTTGAAGTATTCCACCTTGTAGAAGTTGTTGAATCGTTTGGCGAAGTTGCGGGTCATCTCCAAGTGCTGTAGTTGGTCTTTGCCCACTGGCACTTGGTCCGCATTGTGGATGAGAATATCCGCCGCCATTAGTGTAGGGTAGGTGAGGAGTCCGGCGTTCACGTTCTCTGGCTGCTTCCTCGCCTTGTCTTTGAAGGAGACTGTCTTTGTCAACTCTCCTAGGTAAGCGTGCATGTTGAGCATCAGATAGAGTTCCACTACTTCAGGCACATCGCTTTGGATGAAGATGGCCGACTTCTCAGGGTCTAACCCGCAGGCTAGATACTCAGTCAGAACGCTCTTCACGTTTGGATAGAGGATGTTGGGGTCTGGATGTGTGGTTAGGGAGTGGTAGTCTGCTATGAAGAAGAAACAACGGTTGTTCTCTTGCATACGTATGAAGTTCTTTAATGCTCCGTAGTAGTTGCCCAGGTGTAAGTTCCCTGTTGAACGGATGCCGCTTACGACAGTTTTCATTTTATAATTGCTTTATTTTTATATACCTTTGCAAAGGTAAGAAAAAAATGTGATTTAGATTCGGTTTTGAGCGATTTGGGTCGTTAATGTAATTTAATTTCAATATGCGTTTTTTTAGAGTTTATGGCATGTCCATGGTGTTGTCGCTTGCTGTTCTGTATGTGAGCATTATTCGCACTGTCCCGGAGTTCCCTCAGTTGCAATTCCAATGGATGGATAAGGTTG
>Ga0256407_10010457_pt1 | contig 13034 bp, 4 predicted proteins | sample RumenRJG_04DNA_FD_193489 | JGI IMG/M metagenome (GOLD analysis project Ga0256407, IMG submission 193489) | Bovine rumen microbial communities from Lethbridge, Alberta, Canada - RJG_04 | ecosystem: Host-associated > Mammals > Digestive system > Stomach > Rumen | place: Canada: Alberta | collected... | reverse complement strand
CTGGAATACCGACCTCGGCGGTTTCTTCTATTGGGAGTTTGAGCAGGATCCCCACAATCCTGCCTTGCAGGAACTGCAAACACGTTGGATGGAATGGGGTGCCTTCATGCCGCTGATGCGCAACCACTGTTCGTCGCCGATGGTCAGCGAGCTCTATCGTTTTGGCAAAGCCGGCGACTGGTGCTACGACGCTATCGTGAAATACATCCGTCTGCGCTACCGCCTGCTGCCCTATACCTATAGTTCTGCTGCTGACTGCACGCTCCACAGCGGCACGATGATGCGCGCGCTGGTCATGGACTTTGCCAACGACCACCATGCCGCAACGCTCAACAACGAGTATCTCTTCGGCCGAAGCCTGCTCGTCAAGCCGGTCACAGACCCGATGTACACATGGAAGGACAGCTTGAAACGCGGACATCTGATCTATCCCGACGTCAGCAAGGCCGCAGCACCAACGACGGTCTATCTGCCAAAAGGCACGCTGTGGTATGACTTCTGGAACGACCAGCCTCATGCCGGCGGCAAGACGATCCAGCGTCTCTGTCCGATCGACATCATGCCGGTATATGTCAAGGCGGGTGCCATCTTGCCTTTCGGACCCGACGTGCAATACAGCACGGAGAAGCCGTGGGACGATTTGGAAGTAAAAGTCTACTGTGGAGCCAACGGCCACTTTGAACTCTATGAGGACGAGGGTAACAACTACAACTATGAGCGGGGGCGCTACACGCTCATCCCCTTTGACTATGACGAAGCCACGCACACGCTGACCATTGGCAACCGCAAGGGAGCTTACAAGGGTATGCTCACTCGCCGTCACTTCCGCATCACCGCTGTGGACGCCAACGGCAAGAAGGCTGAGCAGACCGTGGAATACACGGGAAAGAAATGCGAGGTAAAGATCTGAGAAGAAGACCCTCTCTTGCTCTCCCTAAAAGGGAGAGAAAAACCTCATCCTAACAGCCTCACCCCCCAGCCTCTCTCCAAGCAGCCTAATCCTTGGTACCTTCCTATGGTAGTTTGGTATAGCCAGAGTAATCACTCCCCTCTCCTTTGGAGAGGGGTACGGGGGTGAGGCTGGTGAGGCCTCTTCCACTCTTTCTGTCTCCTACGTATATCGAGGAAGGTTTTGACGCCCCACCAGATCATGATAACGGTAAGAAGAAACAGTACGGCGATGATAATGTATAATTCTGTTTTCATAAAAATATCAGTTTAGAACTTCTATATTACGGCGATGATTACGCCATTGTCGCTACAAAATTAAAAAAGAAAATCGACAAACGATCGTGTTTCCACAATCGTTTGTCGATTTTCTGCGTTTTCTTTGGTTATCGTCTCAGCACGGGCTTGCCGTCCTCGAAGTGGATAGGGATCCACAGATGACCGCTGTTGCCGAGCTCTTTCGGTTTCCACACGTCGGCCATGAACAGATATTCGGCACCGCCGAACTGTCTGCGAAGCTTTGCGTCCGACACCTTATATATATAAGCACCCTGCCCGCCAAACGTCGTCTCAGCACCATCGCCTCGGCAGGGATTGGGCAGTTGTGTCCACGGACCGAAGATATTCTTGGCAGTAAAGAGACGAGCGGCATTCGGAGCCCAACCTGTACAGCCACTGGTGATCATCCAGTAGGTACCATCCTGCTTGAAGATAGTAGGTGCCTCGTTTTGTCCACCGGCAGCCACACGCACAAACGAACCGTTGTGACCGAGATAGTCGTCAGTGAGTTGCGCGATGTTGAGCGTCATGTTATCCTCAGAAGAGAAGATGTGGTAAGCTTTGCCGTCGTCATCGACAAACACCGTCTGGTCACGCGCCATCTGTCCACCTTGCAAGTCACGCATGAAAAACATGCCACGCTCGATCTGTTTCTGCCATTCCGGTGTCCACCAAGTCTGCAACTCAGGGAAGAGCAGCTGATGGCGCAAGTCGGTAGTGTCGGGCAGACAGAAGCCTATCGGATAGCAACCTGCATTGACACGACCCGACCGCACAAAGCAGAAAGGCCCCGTAGGATTGTCGCTGACCGCCACGGCAGCACGGGCGGCTTCGTAGCCCCGCCCTATCAACTCAAGATGAAACCACATCACAAACTTCCTCGTCCGGGCGTTGAATACTACCTTCGGCCGCTCAATGATGCATCCCCGCTGTATGTCGCTGTTGGTATCGTCGGTCACGCTGAGCACCAAGCCGCGTGACGTCCAGTCTCGAAGATTCTTGGAAGTGTAGCAGCTCACGCCGAGTGAACTGACCGGTCCTTTGTTGCTGCGTGTCTCACCATACCAATAATAAGTGCCACGATACTGGATGATATTTCCTCCATGCGCGTTGATATGCTTCCCGCCCGTGTCTTTCCACAGTCCTTCCTCCATCGGCTTCTGCCCTAAGGCGGAGAGAGAGAAGAAGAAGGACAGGCAAATGGCGAGCAGACATATTTGTCGATAGTTTGTCATTGTCATCTTCTTTATAGATAATATGGTCTTCAATATTCTATTATAATAATGTGTAGTACTCTTCCTCCGTACCACGACCAGTCAAGGGAAAGAAAAGGGGGATATGCCAAAGCCGATCGACATATCCCCTCATCAACTTACTTTATATTATAATTAACAACCTAAATGCCATAGTTGATGTAGCCTAATTAAGACATCATTGGCTACAATTGTTTACTGCTCGGCTGGTTCGTCCGGTGTAGTTGGCCAATAAGGATTCTGATACAGCGGACTCTCTGAGATGGTGGCATGATCCTTTGCTGTGAGCAAGAACTGTCGGATCGGCAGCGGCTCAAGATAGTGGGCCATGTGCCAAGTCAAACCATTATAGAAGCTGTTGTTGGCCTTGATCTTCTCATGCGGACGCAGATAAGCGCTCAACGATGGTGAAGAGACGTTGGAACTGCTGGAGCCATTGGCCACGAGGTTGTTGTACCATTTCTCCATCGGAGTGTCCCAGAGATGTATGCCCTCGGTATGGGCCGGTGTTTTGATCAGCTGATCATAAGCACGCCAACGTTGCAGGTCCATGCCACGGAGCCCCTCGGCAATCAGCTCACAGCGACGCTCACGACGGATATTATACAGCACTTTATCACTCAACAGCTGTCCGGCGGTGTATGCCCCCCAGTCACCGGTTTCCTTGCTCATATCGGTGGCATTGATCGTAGTCAAAGGATCTACAGCCTCTCCCGTGAAGCCTGCGGCGCGACGCACATCCTTCCAGTATTCCAAGATCTTGCCCGATAGACTATGTGTCAGCATGTATTCAGCCTCCATATAGTTGAGCAGAGCTTCCGTGGCACGGAAGATCACGCACACATTGTAGCTGCCACCATTGGCGGTGAGGGCGCGGTCGAAGGTCATGCCCTTGCGGATCGTGTAGCCCGTCACGTAGCCATCTTCTGGATTCGTATTGGTAATAGCCGGAATCGTCTCAATTCGTGTCCAGTGGTCACCCGAGACATCATCCAGATTCTTGAAGCAGTTGACATCGCCGGGGGCTTTCAGTAAGACACTCAGGCGCGGATCACGGTTGGTGCGAACTTTATTCAAACTGGTATCTACGTATTCATACTGAGAAGCATAGATCGGCTTACCGTCTTTCATCACATAGCTCTCGATTAGGCTGCGAGTGAAGCCTGTACCGATATTACCCTTTTCGACAGCGACCTCCACATCATTGTTGACACCCAACGATTTGCTGTATTGCCGCCAAAGAATCACATCAGGCACCTTTGAGTCGTCGGTAGAGCCCCAGATGTTCAGATAAGGATTGACGGGATCATCCAAGCTCTGCGGCACCCTGCCAGTATTGGTGGACAAGTTGCCCTTGTACTTTTCTGCCACCTGCTCAGCAGCCTCAGCGGCAGTCGTGAAGAAGTACTTAGCCTCAGCCTCCACGCTTCCTGTGGGATACTTGTAACCTGGATTTTTGCTTGCACCTGGCCAGCCCTGTCCGTTGGGCACAAACGGCGTACCGGCAAAGTTGGTCAGCCACGACCCCTCGTAGAGTGCCACACGGCTTTTGAAGAGGTTGACTGCGTCATATGTGACACGTGTGGTGGCGAAGCCCGTCTTGGGCATGTAGGTCAGCGCCGTATCCAGATTGTTGATGATGAAGCGGGCTACCTCGTTGCACGGCTCGCGCTTGTCTGCAGCCACTAGCACAGACTCCTCATCGGGCAGTGCCTTAGTAATGATCGGCAGGTCGCCGAAGCGTTGCAGCAGCGTGAAGTAAGCATAGGCACGGAAGAAATACAGCTCACCGATATACTGGCGCAGGTTGTTGTCCGAGCCACTGATCTCTCCTGCTTTGTATTTTTCCACGATCTGGCCGAGCTGGTAATTGACATTGCGCACATTGCTCCAGCTCCAGTCGTCATTGGTGTTGCTGACTTTCCACAATCCCGTACCGAACTTATTGTCGGGATAGAGCGACATCTGGTTGTCTGTGTTGTTGTCAGTGATATAGGTACCATAGTCCCAACCGCCGTGTCCGGGCAGGATGTCCTGATAGAACTTATTAGCGGCAGCCTGCACCTGATCCTCGGATGTGTAGAAATTCTCCGGTGTCAAGTACGAAGGAGGCTCTTGCTCCAGATAGTCATTGCAAGAAGTAGCCCCCAAGATTGGCAGAGCCAAAAGGAATAACTTATATAGTTTCATAGCTGTACGATTTAGAATGTGAGGTTAATGCCGAAGGAGAATGTTTTTGAAAGTGGATAACCATTGGATGTATAGGCTGAGGTACCAATCAGCTCAGGGTCAAACTGGTCGGGCATATCCGTGATGGTAAACAGGTTCTCAGCAGAGAAGAAGACCCGAAGATTTTGGATATACCACTTCGAAGTGATGGAGCGAGGAATGGTGTAGCCAATTTGCAAGTTCTTCATACGCAGATATGCAGCATTCATCAAATAGCGTGTCTGGCACTGTTCGTTCTTGTCGCTGAAGGTAGCGCGCGGCAACCAGGCGTCGGTGTTAGCCTGCTGATAACCGTTGGCCACTGACCAAGTGTTGGCATCGCGGTAGTAGTCATGGACAGCGGTGATACCTGCAGACCACCACTGGCCGGAATTGGTAGCACCGAACAGATACTCCAGTGAGCCCCAAGAGCCGCCCAGCCAAGCATCGCGCTTTGCTACGCCCTGGAAGAAGGCACGCACGTCAAAGCCTTTCCAGCTGGCATTCAAATCCAAGCCGAAGAGATAGCGGGGTGTGGAGTTGCCGATGACCTTCAGATCGCCGTGGTCTGCCAGTGTGCGGGCTCCTTGTGTAATCTTCTTATCACCGTTGAGGTCAGCATACATGATGTCGCCGGCAGCCCAGTTGTCGCCCAACGAGGACTGATCTGCCACGGCGAGATGTTCATTCATCTCGTCATCGCTCTTGGCAATGCCTATTGTCTGGTATCCCCAAATCTCATTGAGGTATCGACCGGCAATGTAGTTGTCGATAGAGTTGGTCGGGTTGTTGGGATAGCGTGTGATCTTTGTACGTGCGTCAGAGAGGTTGAACGTAGCACTGTAGCTCAGTCCGTTGTGCAGTTTGTCGCGCCAAGAGATCTGCAGTTCCCAGCCGTTGGTGCGCAAGTCAGTGTTGTTGGTGACAGGCACACCGGTACCCAGAATAGCCGGCAACTCGGGTGCGTTGCCGACCATATCCTTGGTGTTACGCACATAGTAGTCGAATGATCCGGACAAGCGGTTGTTGAGCAGTCCAAAGTCAAGGCCAATATTATAGCTCTCAACCTTCTCCCATGTCAGCAAAGCAGAGACAAGGCTTGGAGCAGAAGTGATGTTGGTCTTCTGTCCATTCTGCAGCCATGTGCCGGCGACAGAGCTGTAGGAGATAGTCTGATAAGTCTGATACCAGTTGTCGAGGTTTTGGTTTCCAAGAGAACCGTAGGAAAGGCGGAGCTTCAAGTTGTCGAGCCAAGAGCGAGTGCTCTTCATGAAAGCCTCCTCGGAGATACGCCAGCCAAGAGAGACAGAGGGGAAGAACTTCCACATCTTGTTGGTGCGGAACTTGGAAGTACCATCGTAGCGCATGTTTAACTCGGCGAGATATCGCTCAGCATAGTTGTAGTTGATACGCCCAAAGAAGCCTGCTGTCTGCCATTGGTTGCGGGAGCCGTTGACAGAGGGCGTCACAGCCTCACCGGTATAGCTCAGTCCGTTGGTCAGGTCCACCTCCGGCTTGTTCGGGTCAAGGATGCCGTCACGTTGCAATCCAAAGGCCAGTTGCTTGAGCTGCTCGGTTTGGAAACCACCCATCACATGGAAGTTGTGTTTCTTAGCCAAAGACCATGAATACTCGGAATAAGCCTGGAAGTTGAGATAGTTTTCCTTGTACTCATCCTCGTGCACGTTTGATCCGGTATTATAGATGACTGCTTCGCCTGCCACATTGTGGTTGTAGGTGCGCTGCGAGTCCCAATGGCGTGTGGAGTTGTCTGTCTTGTAGTTGAAGTCAATATGTGTTTGCCAGTTCTTGATGGGCTCGATGATGAATCCAATCTGATGGCTGATGATGTCGCGCTGCTTGGTGTCTTTGCCGCCAGTGGCAAGGCCGAGTGCGGGTGAGGGCGAGCTATAATAGTATCCATTGCGGTCGTACAGTGGCAGTGTCGGCCAGCCTTGGCGCGCCATGTCGCTGTAGAGGCTGTTGGTCAAGCCTGCGGGGCGCTGATAGTCTGTCCGCGTCCATCGCATGTTGTAGGACATACGTGCCCACGGTGTGATTTCGGCATTGATCTTCGCCGTGCCGTTGTAGCGATTATACTTGTCGCTGTTGAGTTTCATGAAGCCATTGTTGTCGAGGTAGTTGAACGACGTATAGTAGTTGAACTTCTGATTTCCTCCGCTGACGCTGGCGTTGTGCTCCATGGCAAAAGCCGTGTTTTTGTAAACCACGTCGTACCAGTCGACATCATCGATGCCGTAAGCATAGCCATCGGCCCATACCGACTGGTTGGTTGGGCTGACCGGAAGGGCATAGAGCAGGGTGCCGTCGGCAGCACGACGCACGCCGGGAGAATAGGGCGAAGCGTTGTGGTAAGCCACAATGTCTTTCATGCGCTGATTGTCGAAGAAGGCACCGGAACCGGAATTGGTGCAGGCGTCGTTAGTCCACGAGGCGAAGTCGACAGAATTCATCATGTGTTTCTCGCGGATCAGATTGCTGAAACGGAAGCTGTTGTTGTAGTTGACGGTTACTTTTCCGTTGCTGTCACCGCCCTTCGTGGTGACGAGGATCACACCAAATGGCGCGCGCGATCCGTAGATAGAGGAGGCAGCGGCATCCTTCAGGACAGAGATGCTTGCAATGTCCTGTGGGTTGATGGTGTTGAGATCGCCCTCAACACCGTCGATCAATATCAGCGGGGAGCCACTGGAACCTTGACCGATGGTACCGGTACCACGCACGTTGATAGATGAAGTGGCCTCAAGACTACCACCTGTTGCCGCAATCTGCAAACCCGGAACCACGCCTTGCAGAGCCTGGGTGGCAGTCATCACCGGGCGCTGAGCCAGCTCGTCACCGTCAACCACGGCCACGGCACCGGTCAGATTCACCTTTTTCTGCTTTCCGAAACCGACGACCACCACCTCGTTGAGCGTCTTGTTGTCTTCCTTCATCACGATGTTCACCGAAGACTTGCCTTTGGCTGATACGTGAGTCGTCTGAAATCCTATATAGGAGATTGTCAGATTGCCGGAAGAAAGATGTGAGAGGGTGAAGTTGCCGTTAAGGTCAGTTACAGTACCGTTCTGTGTTCCGTCTTCCGTAACACTTGCGCCAATGATAGGCTCGCCATTGGCATCAACGACGGTTCCTTTTAATACGGACGCGTTTTGTTGTACGTTGTCAAGACGTTGTCCAGCAAATGACGATTGAGGAACCATTCCCAGTAGGACTGTCGCAGCAATTGCGGAGTCAAGCAAGATAGATCCTCTGCATTTCTTAGGGTTAGATTTCATACGTTCAAGTTTTTTTAGTTATAAAGTATTTGATGTGTCTTTCATCATAGGTTACATGAAGCGATGTGTTAAGACTACGGTCACAAAGATAGCCGTCTCATGGCTTACAAGGGGTACAAAATAGTTAAAAAGGGGGCACAAAATGATATTTCTTTGTGATTCTGTCAATAAACCATTAACTTTGCAACAATATGAGAACATGCGTTAATAAAATCAGATATGTCGGCCTGCTGATGTTTTTCCTGATCAGTAGTCTTGTTTGCATGGCTTTTCCTCTCCGCAGTTTTCCTCCCCTGCTGCTCTCTCCCTCGGAGAATGCCTTCTGCATGATGTTTGACCATAGAGGAGTGCTGTGGATCGGCACCGACAATGGGCTCAAGAGCTACGACGGGTATCAGGTGAGAACCTATCGGTCGGATGCCTATTCACCCCATCTGCTGCCCAACAACACCGTGCGCTCGCTCGCCGAAGACAAAGACAACAGACTCTGGGTGGGCACACGCAACGGACTGCTGCGCCTTGACCTGCGCACGGGAGCGGTCACCACCTTTCATCTGCCCGGTGAAGATCAACGCATCATCTATTCGCTCTATGTCGACCCGCAAGGACAGCTGTGGGTGGGCACCGACGGCGGACTGTCGGTATTTGACCGGAAGACGCAGCGATTCCACACCTATAATAATAAGAACTCGTGGCTCGTCACTCCTGACGGGAAAAAGACGCAGATGACATACTACAGCGTGAAGAGTATGGTGCAGGCTCCCAACGGTGACCTGATCATCGGCACGTGGTCGTCGGACCTGCTGCGGCTGCGACGCGGCACGCATACCTTTCTGCGCTATCCTGCCTTCAACGCTATCCACTCCGCCTATTCGCTCTGCTATGACCACCGCGGACGCCTGTGGGTGGGCTCATGGGGCAACGGTGCTGTATGCATGGACCATCCCGACGATATCCACCATCCCCAGGTGAAGGCTTATCCTTTCACCACCGGCAACTTCGACATCTTTCTCAGCATCGTGGAAGATCCGGTCACTCACAACCTCTGGGCTGCCACACGCGAGGGTATCTGCATGCTCAACACCAACGACGACATGGCGCAATGGCAACAGATCACCAACATCGACGGCACAAGCCTGAACTACAGCAACAGCATCGCCACGGATCTCAGCGGCAACATCTGGGTGCTCACACAAAACAATGGTGTCATACAGACGACATTCGACCGGTCACCTTTTCTCTGCTATGACCTGGATATGGGACAGCAGTCTTTTCCCGTCAACTTCGTCAGTTCGCTCTATACGCCCGACGGCAATACGTTTTGGTTAGGGCTCAACCCCTATGGCATCGCACGCTACGACCGGCAGACGGGCACCACGCTGTTCAACCATGACATCCCCGGGTTCAGCAATATCCCGGCGGGTGCGCTGTCGACAAGCTTCTCGAGCATCATCCGCCGAAGCAACGGCGACCTGTGGTTCGCCGACAACAACTACGGCATCATCGTCAAGAAAGCGCAAGGCAATGCCGAAGTGCTCGACGTGAGCAACACGCCGTGGATGAAAGAAAATTTCGTCAACACGATTTTCGAGTCGAGAAAACATATCCTGTGGATAGGACAACATAGTGGACTGAGCATGGTGCTGCCCGACGGGCGTGGCTTCCCCGTTACACTCCGGCAAGGCAACCGCGACATCTCTAACTGCGACATCCGGGGCATCAGCGAGGACCGGCAGGGCAACATCTGGCTGGCTACCGACAACGAGGGCATCATCTGCGTGGTGAAGCCTGACGGACGCCACGCACGCATGACCGTGAGACAGTATTCGCCGCAACTTGGCAACTTTGCTGTCGACGACGCCACGAACTGCCTGCAAGACCGTGCCGGCAGACTGTGGGCGATCTCCAACAGCGGCGGTCTCTTCCTCTACAATGCCGCCGACAACCGCTTTGAGGCGAAAAACCGCGACTATCACTTCAACGGCGACCGCATCCTCGCCATTGCCCAGGACAACAAGGGCGACCTGTGGCTGACGTCCGACCGTGGTCTCATCCGCCTTTGTCTCGACAAGAGCAACAAGACGACGGATGTGAACTACTACACCCGCGAGGACGGACTGGGCGACCTGCTGTTCTCGGAAAACAGCATCACGGCCTATGGCCAGGAAATATACCTTGGCAGCCGCCATGGCTTCATCGCCTTTGACCCGTACGCCATGGCTAAGAAACAGACGAAAAACTACCGGCTGATCATCACAGACATCATCATCAACGACGAGCCCTGGCGACAGATGACCGACAGCACGCTGAGGCAGCGTATCACAGAAGAGTCGCCATCGTTCACGCGTCGTGTCACACTGCCTACATCCGTGAAGAAGATCAGCTTTGACTTCGCCCTGCTCTCCTACGGCAATGCCAGAAAGAACATCTACTCGTATATGCTTCAGGGCTATGACGACGACTGGAAATACTGTGCAGGAGGCAGTCACAGTGCCACGTATCAAAACCTGCCCTCGGGTACATACCATCTGCGCGTACGTGCCGCGGGCAGCAACGGACAATGGCAGGAAATGGACTATCGCGTCACCGTCAGAGTGCTGCCGCCATGGTATGCATCGTGGTGGGCATACCTTATATATATAGTACTCCTCTTTGCCGCCACCTTTGCCACCATTCGCTGGTACCGTGAGCACCTGCGCACGCAAAACCGACTGCGCATGGGCGTGGTGCTGACCAACATCACACATGAGTTGCTCACCCCGCTGACGGTCATCTACGCCACCATTTACAAACTGCGATCTCAGGCTCCGCAATACGAAGACGAATACCAAGTCATCGACAACAACATCCAGCGTACCAAACGACTCTTGACGCAGATACTCGAGGTGCGCAAGAGCCAGGCAGGGCAACTACGGCTGAAGGTGAGCCGGGGCGACCTCGCGGCGTTTGTCAGCAACGTCGTGGAAGAGATCAGACCCATGGCGGAGCAGAAACACATTGGTTTGGAGACCTCGATGCCCGAAAAGGAGAAGGCGGCATGGTTTGACAGCGACAAGCTCGACAAGATACTCTACAACCTGCTCTCCAACGCCATCAAATACAACCGCAACGACGGACATATCCTTCTCTCGCTCGACATCAAAGAGCAGGAAGCCGTCATCAGCGTGGAGGATAATGGCATCGGCATGGACAAAAGACAGCTCAGCCATCTCTACACCCGATTCTTCGACGGCGACTACCGAAGGCAGAACACGGGAGGAACGGGCATCGGACTGGCTCTGGTCCACGAGCTCGTCACGCTCCACCACGGCTCGATACGATGCAAAAGCAGCAGGGGGGTGGGAACTACCTTCACGGTGAACATCCCCATCAACAAAAAAGCATACCCTCAGCAGGAAATCGACACCTCGGTAATCAGCAAGGCGGTGGACTACGAGACCATGCGTAGTCTCACTGACGACAGCACCCCGACACCGGGGATCAAGCAGGAACGCGTCGTGGTCAAAGCCAACGTGCCCACCATGCTCGTCGTGGAGGACAACGCCGACCTGCTCGAGCTGATGAAGCAGGCACTCAGCAAGCACTACCGCGTTGTCACGGCGAAAAACGGGAAGCAGGCGTGGAACGTCATTCAGAAAGAGCCACTCGACATCGTGGTCAGCGACGTGATGATGCCGATCATGGACGGCATCGAGCTCACGCGGCTGATCAAAAACGACCAAAGCTTCTGGCAGTTGCCCGTCATCCTGCTCACTGCCAAGGACCGACAGGAAGACGAGAACGAAGGCTACGCCATCGGCGCGGACGCATACATCACGAAACCTTTCTCCTTTGAGGAGCTCACGTTGCGCGCCGACATGCTCATCGCCAACCGACAAAAGGTCTGGGACAACGCACGGCAGGAAGCCAGGCTCAGGCAAACCGAAGAGAAGGCTACCTCAGCAAGCGATCCCGACAAGGCCTTCATGGTGCGGGCCACACAGATAGTCATGGAACATCTCGACGACACAGCCTTCGACCGTGAGACTTTCGCCAAAGAGATGCTCGTCAGCTCATCGACACTATATAATAAGGTGCATGCGCTCACGGGCAAGACCATCGTGGAGTTTGTCAACAGCATCCGTCTCAACGAGGCTGCGAAGATCTTGCGCTCCGAGCCATCAATCACCATCGTGGACCTCGCCACACGTGTCGGTTTCAACACGCCGAAATACTTCTCGCGCTGCTTCAAGAAGCAGTTTGGTAAACTCCCGAAGGAGTATCTATAAGAGAGGTTAATGCCATCGAGTTGGTCTATTGGCAACCTGTCTAGGAATAAGAAGAAAGAAGTGTAAACTAAGTTAGGAATAACAAACAAAACTGTCAACCAAAATCAGTACACAACAGTCATGCGTGGAACTCGATTTTGCTGCCTGACATACAATCGTTTGCTGCGTAGGAAAAGATCATTCCCTAGGTAGCGAACGATCTTTTTCTATAGGATTACAACATTAGAAACATTGTTACAACCTCATACGAACACGGCTTCAACCCCGCGAGCACAGTGTTTTGATACCATGACATCAACGACACCAAGACAAAGGAAAGGCCCCCGGGAGGGCCGCTTCCCTCAGTGGCCGAGATATGTGATACCTAATCTATAATCATCTTTATTACGAATCACAGCAAGTGATAAACGTTGAAAACACAATGTCCGCTGAGGGCAGCGGACCTCCCGGAAGCGGACCTCCCGGAAGCGGCCTAACTATGTGATGCCTATTATAATATCCTTTATCAAGAATCACAGCAAAGGATACGCTGGGCGTGTCAATGTCAGAAGCACTGTTATTCTCTGATAATATATGCAATGTGGGTGTCCCGATGACGAAAAGAGGAAAGAATATCAACGAATATAGAGAAGAAATAAGCCATAGCTCGTATATCTAACCTGAATTATTCATAGAAATAAAAAAAAGAGAACGTTTCCTTGCATATATGCAAGGAAAGTATTATCTTTGAAGTGTCTAATAATCAAAATAATACGACGTTCTCATGGGCAAAATTAATA
>Ga0256407_10010454_pt1 | contig 13034 bp, 14 predicted proteins | sample RumenRJG_04DNA_FD_193489 | JGI IMG/M metagenome (GOLD analysis project Ga0256407, IMG submission 193489) | Bovine rumen microbial communities from Lethbridge, Alberta, Canada - RJG_04 | ecosystem: Host-associated > Mammals > Digestive system > Stomach > Rumen | place: Canada: Alberta... | reverse complement strand
AGCCAAAATTAAAAAAGAACTTGAAAAATTAAACGATTCAAAAAAATTATCTAAAAATGCAAGAGAAGAACTTTATGAAATAATTTTAAATAATTCCATAAATTCAACTGTTTGTGTTGAAGTTGATGAAATAGAAAAAATAAATATTTTAAACAGTTCGCTCAAAGCAATGAAACTTGCCTGTGAAAATGTTATAAAACAGGCAAAATTAACGGATTTTTTGACAATAATCGACGGAAACAGACTGATAAAAAATTATACTTATCCCCAAAAATTTATTATAAAAGGTGACGGAAAATCTGCATCAATCGCAGGCGCAAGTATTCTTGCAAAGGTCACCCGTGACAGATATATGGAAGAACTTGATAAAGAGTTTCCAATGTATGGGTGGGCGCATAATGCAGGGTATTTAACAAAAGAACATCTTGATGCGATTGATAAATACGGACTTTGCAAATATCATCGACCTTCTTTTTTGAAAAAACATTTTGAAAAGCAACTGACATTGTTTTAAAAAGTTGCGATATATTACGAATTTTCCTCTTTGTAATTAATCTGCTAAAATTTTGATGGAGGAATGTGACTTTTTGCCTGAAATCATTAAAAATAATGACAGGGTGAAAAGTGAAGTCTTAAAGGGTAGTATGGCTGTAAATACGAACGATATACAAGATTCTATATCTACAAAAGAACTTTACAGAGAGTATAGTTGGTATAAAGATTCGTTTTCTTCTTTGCTTCAAGAAGCAAGTGATAATTTTTTTACCGAAAATTTCAGAATAGAATTTATCGGACTAAGCAAAAATATTAACTGTCTTTTGAATAATGAACCGTGTTTTGTTACCAAAATAAAAATTGATGACGAACATGATATGTTCTTCCGCTTAACAGAAAAAACTATTGATATAATTCTTGAAAAAGTTTTGGGTAAATCTAAAAGTAAATTTAATATAAACAAAATTTCCGAACTCGAAGCAAAGATTATAACAGCATTTAACAGTTTTATGTTTGACTCGTTAAAGCCAAAAATGAATGAACCGGATAAAACTTTATTGAAAAGGACAAATTTTGATATGATACATCTTACTTTCATATTGAAAGATATAGTTCCTGAAAATAAATCGGCAGGCAAAATTATTGTTACATTACCGCTTGCACTTTTGTCTCCCGAAAAAGTTGAATCAAAAGGCAATACTTTTGCAAATACTGATTTCCCCGAAAGCGAAATTTTTGCCAAAGTTATTATGGGAAAAATGAGATTCCCTTTATTTGATATAAAAAGTCTTGAGCAGGGTGATGTAGTTGTGTTTGAAAACAGTGATATTCACAAAATGACACTATCTATTCAGGATGAACTTATAGAAATAAATCTTAATCCAAATATGGATTTATTGATACCTCAAGAAGATGATACGGAAGGAGAAAATATGGCTGCTCGTAATATATGGGACAGTATTGAAGTCGAGATGAATGCGGAATTTGATTCCGTAAAAATCACTCTGGCAGAATTAAAAAACATAGAAGATGGTCTTGTTGTAGATTTGACTTCTCTATATGACAATAATGTAACCCTCAAAGTTGAGGGTAAACCTATTGCAAGCGGTAGTCTTGTAATAGTAAACGATCGTTACGGTGTAAAAATCAATAATGTAATTGCTAAAGGTGCGCCAACAGAGGTTGCAGGAGAAGAAAGCACTGAAGAAAATGATCAATCTTTTGCCGAAAATGATAATTATGAAGAAGAAACGGACTCATCTCAGGCATCTTCAGACGAGGGCGAAGATGAGGAAGAAGATTTCGATTACAGCGACTTTGACCTTGATGATGATAACTTATAAGAGGGATAAAAAAGATGAATATAGCACATTATATAATTAGTTTTACGGTTTATACTCTGTCAATGTCAGGATTGATTGCTCTTGCATTGTTTGTTTATAAAAAAGTTACCAATATCAGCACCGCAAACAAAAAAACAAAAAGTCTGACGATTGAAGAAACTATGAGTGTTGGTCCAAGAAAAACTTTGATGATTGTAAAAGCCGGTTCCGAAAGATTTTTAATAGCATCAGATGTTGATAAAACTACTCTTATTTCAAAACTTAATGCAACTGAAAATATTATTCAGACCGTTACTAAACAGGAAATAAAAACTGAACAAGTGGCTGAAAATCCTGTTGTTGATTTGGAAAAAGTTAAAAATTCAATTGAAAAAGAAAATATGGATGTTTTATTCCCTAAAAAATTAAAAAAAGAAGAAAAAAAATCTTCAAAACAAAAGCAGGAAACACCTAAAAAAGTTTTACCGACTGATACAAAAGGACAAGTTCATCTTGAAGTTATTTCAAATAAAAACCCTAAAGGTTCGGAACTTCGTAAACAGCGTTCATATATGCAAACACGAAGAAGAAATGTAACTATTGAGGTCGGGGAAATAAAAAACCACGGATTTTCTACTATCAAAGAATTGGTACATAAGGTAAATGAAATATAGTACGGGTAAAATAAATGGATCAGTCTAACGCATTAAATCCTATAATACAAATATTGATAGTCATGACGGTTTTTTCACTATTGCCGTTCATGTTTTGTGCAATGACAAGTTTTTTGAGGTTTGTTATTGTCTTTTCAATGCTAAAAACTGCAATGGGAACTCAACAGGTTCCGCCTGCAATGGTAATTATAGGTCTTTCGATGATTTTGACATTCTATACAATGGGTTCAACCTTTCAAAAGATGTATGATATGGGTTCTGTGCCGTATCAGGAAAAACACGATATGGTACTTGCGCTCAATGAGGGTTCAAAACCGCTGAAAGAATTCATGCTTAAGCAGACAAGGGAAGGTGATTTGGAGTTTTTTGTCAATATGACGCATAAAGTTCGCCCAAAATCTCCTGACGATTTATCAATTTGGGAAGTTGCACCTGCTTATATCGTAAGCGAACTAAAAACATCATTTGAAATAAGTTTTGTAATCTTTGTACCATTCATAATTTTAGACCTTGTTGTCGCAAATATATTGCTGGCTCTGGGTATGTTTATGTTATCACCGACAATTATTTCAATGCCTTTCAAACTACTGATATTTATTGCCGTTGACGGATGGGCTTTGATAGTACAGGGATTAGTGTCAAGTTACAATTAAAAAGGATGAAAAATGTTAGAAGTTTTACTTGAATATATGGCAAAAGGATTTTTGATTATGCTTGCAATATCAATGCCCTGCGTATTGTGTGCGGCAGGAATCGGTCTTGTTGTCGGTATTTTACAGGCTGTAACTCAGGTACAGGAACAAACTATTGCGGCAGCACCAAAAATTTTGGGTGTATTCCTTGTAATTTGTATTGGCGGTGTTGGGTTTATAAAACTTTTAACAAATTTATTTCAGGAAGGTGTTGTTCTTGCATTCAATACTGTTCCGCATAATGAAAAATTTGTACTTGATTCAAATTATCATCAATATACCACTCCGTTTGCAAAAGAAATGCGCGACAGATTCAAAGATGTTGATTCTGTTGATTATATAATGAAACATCCCGGTAAATTGCCTTATATTGACAAATATAAACGGGAGAAATACCTGCCGGCGCAAAAAACTCCTATGCCGAAAACAGATTTTGTCGAGACAAAAAGAATTATGGGGCAATAGTCTGAATGGATAATTTGCTAAATGAATTAATGAAACTTTTTCCGCAAATAAATGCCTATTTTATGACAGGTTTTTTAATTTTTTGTCGTCTTTTAGGATTTTTTAGATTTGCACCAATATTTTGCAGAAAAGAAATTCCCGGAATGGTAAAAATATCTTTCGCAATTTTACTGACATTTATTTTTGCTCCGTTGTTATCTCCTGAGCAGGTTATGGAAAATACTGATTCATTCATTCTTTCGGTGTTTTTAAATTTTGTAGTCGGTGCAATGATAGGTTATATGGCAAGACTGATTATTATTGCAGTTGATTGCGGGGCGGAAATGATAAATATGCAAATGGGTTTGACTTCCGCAACAACGCTTGATCCGTCAAGTTCGGGACAGGTATCTATTTTATCAAATATTATTGCATTGATGGGTATTTTAATTTTTATCAATGTTGGCGGAATTTATTGGCTATTTAAAGCGATAATGCGAAGTTTTGATATTTTCCCTTTGTATGCAATTCATATTCCGCTTGCAAAAATTGCAAATATGGATTTGCTTATTAAGTTGTCCTCAAATACTTTGTATATGGGCTTACAGATTGCATCTCCGATATTACTTGCCACTTTGGCGCAGGATATTATTTTAGGCGTAATTTCAAGAACTGCACCTCAGGTTAATGTATTTCAGTTGAGTTTCTTATTCAAACCTGTTTTGGGTGCTGCGATTATGGTTTGGATTTTGCCTATGTTTATGAATGTGATTGAACAGTATTTTTTGAGTTTTGCCAATATTATTTAGCGGTAAACTATATACTTTGTTACATTACGAATTAAAACAAAATTCTTATGATAAAATGAGCATATAAGTTTAAGGGAGAAAATGATGAAATCAATTATACTTGCAGGTGGTTCGGGTAGCAGATTATGGCCTTTATCAAGGGATATGTACCCAAAACAGTTATTGAGTCTTGATAATGATTGCAGTTTATTACAGCAAACTTTTACAAGATTAAAAGAATTTTCACAAGGTAAAGATATTGTTACCGTAACCAATGTCAAGCATTATTCTGATATCAAACTTCAACTGAATAAAATCGATAAAGATAATAAAGTTATAGCGGAACCTTTAGGTAAAAATACCGCCCCTGCAATTGCGTGTACTCTTGAGTATTTTAAACAAAATGATAACACTGATGATATCGTTCTTATTGTACCATCAGATCATTTAATAAGAGATACTGAAAAATTTAATAAAACAGTAGAAGCCGGAATTGAATTTGCATCAAAAGGTTATATAGTAACATTTGGCATAAAGCCGTCTTATCCGGAAACAGGTTACGGATACATTAAAGCAAATGGAAATATGGTAGATAAATTTGTTGAAAAACCTGATATTGATACTGCTAAAAAGTATTTAAGCGAGGGAAATTATTATTGGAACGGCGGAATTTTTATGGGTAAAATTTCCGTATTTATGGAAGAATTTCAAAAATATGCACCTGAAATTTATTCAAATTTGAATGACCTTGATTTTGCTACTGATAAAATTAAATATAGTATTTATGAAAACATGCCGTCAATTTCAATAGACTACGCAATAATGGAAAAATCTGACAGGATTGCGCTTGTTGAATTACAATCAGATTGGAATGATTTAGGCTCTTGGCAGTCTTTGTATAATGTAAAAACTAAAGATGAAAACGGAAATGTTTTACAAGGGAAAGTAATAACCGAGAATGTAAAAAATTCATTTATATATTCCCAAAAAGAACTTGTTGCGGTTGCGGATTTGGAAGATGTTGTAATTGTTGAAACCGAAGATGCAATCATGGCTTGCCGTATGGATAAAACGCAGGATGTTAAAAAATTATATGAAAAATTAAAATCTCAGCAAAGTGATACAACGCAATTACATAAGACCGTATTTCGCCCATGGGGTTATTATACTTGTATGAACGGCGGTAAAGGATACTTAACAAAAACAATTTGTGTATTACCAAAACAAAAACTATCAATACAATCACATAATCACCGTTCTGAACATTGGGTTGTATTAGAAGGTAAAGCACTTGTAATAAAAGACGGTAAAGAATTTTACCTGAATGCAGGTGACAGTATTGATATCCCGCTTCAGGCAAAACACTCTTTACAAAATCCTTATGATGAAGAATTAAAAATTATCGAAGTTCAAAAAGGGGATTATATATCCGAAGATGATATAATCCGCTATGAGGACTGCTACGGCAGGGTTTAGAACAATTTTGTTACATGCTATTGCGAAATTTTCCCGTATTCTTCATCATTTACGGGTTCAAGCCATTCGTTCGAGGTTTCAATTCCGTCAATTTCAACTGCCAGATGTGAAAACCAGGAATCAGGAGCGGCACCGTGCCAGTGCTTCACATTCGCAGGAATATTTATAACATCTCCCGGTTTCATTTCAATCGGTTCTTTGCCCCATTCCTGATAATATCCTCTGCCTCCGACCGCAATCAACATTTGACCTCCGCCTGATTTTGCCTTGTGAATATGCCAATTATTTCTGCATTTTGGTTCAAAAGTTACATTGTAAATTTTTACCTGAGAACTTGAAACAGGTGCAATATAACTTTGTCCGATAAAATATTTTGCATAAGCATCATTTGGGTTTCCTATCGGAAACATTATCGTCTGCGCATATTTATCTTTTTCAGTTAAGGCAGGTGTATTGTCATTCCAAATATCTTTTGCAAGATTAAAAACTGCCCACGCCTTAGGCCAGCCCGCATAAAACGCAGTATTTGTAATTATTGCGGAAATTTCTTCTTTTGTTACTCCGTTATTTTTTGCGTTTTGAAGATGATATTTTAAAGAAGAATCTGTTATACCCTGTGACATAAGGGCAACAACCGTTATTATACATCTTGTTTTTGTTGAAATATTCTGATTATTCCAATTTTCTCCAAATAAAATATCGTCATTAAAATGTGCAAATTCCGGTGCAAAATTTCCTAAATTATCTCTGCCTGCCGTTTGAACTATTTTAGTCATAGTTTTTGTTTCTCCTTTATTTTTCTGTGCAAAAGCAAAACATGTGCTTTGTAATATAAAAGATAATATGATTATTAAAAATAATATTTTTTTCATATATTTACCCCCTTATAAAGTTAGTAAATACTATTTCTTCCTGTTTTGGCATCGGAACACCTGCTTTTTCTCCTGCCTCTTTGCATTTTAAATGCCATGCCATATTGCGTGCAAGTATTCTCATATTTTGCATACCTTCTAAATCTTGCTTAACATCATCAGGAGTGTGACCGTGTACCATATTCCAATATCTACCTGAAATCATTGGCATTTCGGTTATTGCAAAATATTTGTTTAATTGGTCTAATGCAGCGGTTGTTCCGGCTCTCCTTGCATTTACTATAGCAGCTCCCGGTTTATGTTCAAATACTTTCTTGCCGCCTGTAAAATTAACAAAGAAAGCTCTATCTAAAAATGCTGTTATTCCGCCATCTGCACTGCCATAATGCACAGGTGAACCGAATATAAATCCGTCAAAATCTTTTGCTTTTTCAACAAAATTATTCACATCATCATCATTTATAACGCATTTCCCTATTTTTGAACACGCACCGCAGCCTCGACATGGTGTAATAGAACCAATACCTATTTGATAAATTTCCGAGTCTATTCCTTCCTCTTTTAATGTTTTGGCAATTTCTTCCAATGCGGTATAAGTACATCCGTTTTTATGCGGTGAACCGTTGAATAATAATACTTTCATTTATTTCTCCTTTTTACTTTTCTACATATTTGATTATTTTTGCAGGAATACCTGTGACTACGGCATATTTAGGTACATTTTTTGTGACAACTGCATTAGCACCTATTATTGCACCATCACCTATTGTCACACCCGCCAAAATTGTGGCATTTGACCCTATCCAAACATTATCACCTATTTTTATGGGTTTTGGATAAATATTTTGTCTGAATTGCGGTCTTTGGTCGTGGTTCAAGGTCGCAAGAGTGACATTATGCCCGATTAAAACTCCGTTTCCGATTTCTATACCGCCTTGATCCTGAAATTTGCAGCAGGCATTTATAAAAACATTTTTGCCTATTTTTATATTCTTACCGCAATCAGTATAAAACGGCGGAAAAAGCCTGAAAGATTTGTCAACTTTTTTGCCTGTAAGTTGTGAAAACAATTCAACAATTTCTTCTTCGCTATGGTATTTGTTATTTAATTCCATTGTAATTTTCAGGGCTTCTTGTGATAATTTATGAAAAGTTTTAAGCATTTCACCCTCTACAAGTTCTCCTGTTGCCATTGTTTTGCGGAATTTTTCCAAATCAATATCGTTCATTTTTTCTCCGAATTATTTTGTAAATTTTTCTGCATCAAGATATTTTATTACTCTTGCAGGATTGCCGACAACAACCGCATTATCAGGAACATCTTTTGTTACAACCGCACCCGCTCCTACGATAGCGTTTTCTCCTATCGTTACTCCCGGCAAAATAGTCACATTCACGCCAATCCACACATTTTTCTTTATGTGAACAGGTTTGCAGGTAATTACATATCTGTCATAAAAATCGTGATTATTTGTTGCGATAGTGCAATTTAGCGAAATCATTGTATTATCTTCTATTGTCAAACCGCCTGCCGACATACACTGAAAATTATTCAAAATAGTGACATTTTTTCCGATTTTAACCTTATCTGCCAAAATCGTAAAAATCGGCGGATGAAGAACGGTATTTTCGCCCAATGTATGATTAAAAAGTTCGTCTATTAGTTCTTTACATTCAGGTGTTGTCGGGTTTGTATGATTTATCCTGAAACATAAATCCGAACTTCTTTTTGCCTCTGCTATTCTTTCAGGACTTTGTGTCCTCACATCAATTCTTATTTCTTCCATAATTCCCCTCTTAATCCTCAGGCTTCCACGCTCCGAGATTTTGTTCCTGTTGTTCAATATCTCCTTATTTATTGATTTTTTTAATATCGTCTAATATTAATTCAGGAGTCAAATGATATCTTGCATAGAGTTCATCAAGCGGAATTCTGTCAGTAAATTCTTTTTTCGCTCCATAATTCAAAACTTTCATATCAGAATCCCCGTAAAATCTTGTGATTTTTTCTCCAAAGCCGCCATCAAGAACACCACTTTCAAGAGTGATTACAATTTTATGGTCTTTTTTAAGATTATTTAAAAGTTCCTCATCAACCCCTGTCAAATAAACAGGATTAATCAATGTCGCTTTTATTCCCAATTGTTTTGAAATTTCTTCTTTGACTTCCTGCCCTAACTGATAAAAATTCCCGACTGCAATTATAGCGATATCAGAACCCTTTTCCCCAACCTTAAATTTATTCAATTTTGAATAATCGGTTTTATCAGGTGTTCCTGTTGAAATAATCGCTCCTGACGGAACTCTTATTGCGACCGGATGTTCTTTTTGAGTTGTTGCCCAATTTAACATTCCCAAATATTCTTCCTTATTTGTCGGTGCAAGATAGATAATATTTGGGATATTACTGATTAACGGGATATCAAAAACCTGCAAATGTGTCATATCAGCAGGTGCAATTCCGCCTCCAAATACAAGAATTATTGCAGGATTATTATTCAGTGCCAAATCTTGTGATAATTGGTCATAAGTTCTCTGAATAAATGAACTCATAACTTCAAAAACAGGTGTTGCCCCGTTTTTTGCAGCCCCGGAAACAAAACCTACCGCCTGTTGTTCTGCTATGCCGACATCAACATAATTTTTGCCTAATTTTTCTCTAATATCAGGTGTTAAACCTGTCGCAGACGGGGTTGCAGCACTTACAACAATCAAAGATTTATCTTTTTTCAATTTATTTAAAAGAAAATCAGAAGTTATTGTATTGTAATTTGTCGCAACAGTACCGCATTTTGCGTTTATAAACCCCGGCATTTGCCAGTGATATTTTTCTTTTTGTTCTTCAGCAGGAGTGTAACCCTTGCCTTTTAGAGTATGAATATGTACTACTGTCGGCTTTTTAGTATCTTTTACTTTTGAAAATAATTTAATCAACTCGTTTGTATCATTTCCGTTTTCAAGGTAATAATAATCAAAACCCATTGACTTAAAGAAATTGTCTTTTGCCTGCCCGTTTGTTTTTCTCAAATCAGCCAAAGCAGTATATAAACCGCCATGGTTTTCTGCAATAGCCATTTCATTGTCGTTTACGATTATAATGAAGTTGCTGTCTAAAACTGCCGCATTACTTAACCCCTCTAACGCTTCTCCTCCTGATAGTGAACCGTCACCAATTACGGCAACAATATTATATTTTTCCCCTTTCAAATCTCTTGCCTTTGCCATACCTGTTGAAAGCGCAAGTGAGGTTGAAGTGTGACCAACCTTAAAATAATCGTGTTCACTCTCATCCTGATTTGAATAACCTGAAATTTTTATATTAATAGGATTCAAAAATCCGTCTTTTCTTCCTGTGAGCATTTTGTGCGGGTAAATTTGGTGCGAAACATCAAAAACAATTTTATCTTTTGGCGAATTAAAAACATAATGCAGAGCAATTGTCGGTTCTACAAATCCAAGGTCAGGTCCCAAATGACCGCCAATCGTATTGGTATGATTTATTATTCCATATCTTAAATCATCTGCAAGCAAATCTAATTGGGCTTTATTCAGTTTTTTTACATCTTTTGGAGTGTTAATATTTTGTAAAACCTGCAATTGATAATCTGGCTTTAAATAATCAGGATTTGCAAATGCGCAGGTACAACCAATACTTGCGGCAATAATCATTGATAATAAAAATTTCTTTTTCATTATTTACCTCTGCTTTCTCTGTGTTAAATAATTATTCATTATTGCTTTTAGTTGAATTTTAGAAAATTTTTCAGTCCAATCTGTCGGCTCAAAAACTCCGTCAGACATACACCAGCAAGTCATCATTCCGTACAGCTGGGAAATAATTATATGCGTCAAAAGTTCAACGGGTGCATCTTTTTTTAACTCTTTATTTTCTATGGCTTTATTTAAAATATTTGTAAGCATAATGATATCATATTGCCATTTGCTGATATCCGTATAATCAGGTGCAGTTTTGGGGTCAATTGCACTTCTTATCCACTCCCTGCAAATATTTATTCCGTATAACTCAACAGCCCTCATAAAGTTGTCAAAATAAACAGACAATTTTTCAATCAAATCAGCATCGGTCATTTCGCTTAATTTATTTTCAATCTGTTTGAAATATCCTCTGCAAATTTCCGAAACGATATCCTCTTTATGTTTAAAATAAACATAGAAAGTCCCTTTTGCCACACCTGCTGATTTTGTAATATCCTCAACACACAACGCATTAAACCCGTTTGTTTTTAAAAGATTTTCCGCTGTATCAATCAACTTTCTTCGGGTCTTTAACGCATTTTCCTGTCTCTTTGACATTTAATAAACCCCTTCATAAGTAATTATATTAAATCGCTGACCAAAAGTCAATGACTTGAAGTATATTTTGTAAAGATTATTATATTAATTATTTATCATTTTTGATGAAAACAAATCCATTGCCAATAGTGCTTTTTGTTTTAATTTCGGTATTTACAAGACCTTTATCATGAAGTCTATAAGTATGCTGTGCCGATTCTTCAAGCATTTGCAGTTCAACTTCTTTCATTTTAATGCTTTCAATAGGTCGTAAATTGTAATTTCTGTTTATCATGTATTGAATATTTTGTTTATAAGTATCGTAAAGTTCTTCTGCTCTTTTTCCGGAATCAAATTTTAATGTATCTACGGCATTTAACGAACTGCTTTCTGGACCGTAAATAATAGTATAAAATTTTATATCTTTGCCATATATGTTATAAGGGTAAATCCCGTCAGTAATAATATCGTTGTCATTTTTTTTACCTATAAAATGGAATTTTAATTCTTCAAATTTGTTTCTGACACTGGATATTTTCATATCCCAAAATTTTGTTTTAGAAAGTCTTTTTTTTATTTCTTGTAATTCCAAAGTATCTTCCTTTGACAATTGTTTAATTATATTTGAAGCGGACTTTTCAATAATAAGACTTTTGAAACTTGGGGTATTATTGTATTTATTATTTGTATAGTAATTGCTAACTGCATTTACTTGCATGAATTGTACTCCTCCCTGAGTATTTGTATATTCAATAAAATTGATATGGGGTATAATAAAATGTATTTGTAAGATACTATAAATATTATTTTTTTTCAATACCTATGTACCTAATAAATCATTGTAAAAATAGAATTTTCTTACATAAAATAATATTATGTTATAATTATTTTACAATTTACAGACATAATTATATGAAAAAGAACAGGAGTGTTATATGAAAAAAATACTTTTAGGTGTTTTGATATTATTTAGTTTTGTGCAAATGACTTTTGCATCACAAATTTCGTGCGATAAAAGTGGTTTTGTTCCTATCTATACGCTAATTGATGATGCTGTTTATGATATAAGGTATTATTCGTCATACAATTTCACCGGAAACAGAATAAACGGCTACAAAGCACCTATTGCGTATATGACAAAAGAGGGTGCAAATGCTCTGTCTGTGGCGGCAAAGGATTTAAGAAAAAAGGGATACAGACTTTTAATTTGGGACAGTTACAGACCTCAGAAGGCTGTTGACAATTTTGTAGAATGGATAAATAATCCCAATGATGCGGGTGACAAATCTTTTTATCCCGAACTCAAAAAATCTGATTTGCTCGAAGGTCAATACATAATGGCAAAATCAGGACATACGAGAGGTTCTACGGTTGATTTAACATTGATAAAAAAAGACGGTTCTTTTGTGGATATGGGCGGAACTTTCGATTTATTCAGTGAAATTTCTCATCCGGATTACAAAAAAATAACTAAAGCGCAAAAGAAAAACAGAAAAATTTTGCATGATGCTATGATAAAAGCGGGATTTAAGGGTATAGATTCGGAATGGTGGCATTTTACTTTAGAAAATGAGCCATATCCTGATACTTATTTTGATTTCGATGTAGATGTGCCTAATTCTGTGGAAAATTAAATAAGAGGATTTTTATTTTGAAAAATTTTTTGATAAATAAAAATTCCGACAGGCTTTTAATCTTTTTTACCGGCTGGGGTTGTGATGAGTATGAATTTGAACATCTACAATCTGATAGTGATGTTTTAATTTTGTACGATTATTGCGATTTGAGTTTAGATTTTGATTTTTCAAAATATAAAAAATTTGATTTGTTGGCATTTTCGGCAGGTGTGTTTGTGGCATCTGTTATGAAATTTGATTTTAAGATAGATAAAAGAGTTGCTATTAATGGAAATCCGTATTTGTTTGACGAGAAATTAGGACTGTCAAAAAAAATGCAGAATATTTTATATAATATAACC
>Ga0256407_10010453_pt1 | contig 13035 bp, 9 predicted proteins | sample RumenRJG_04DNA_FD_193489 | JGI IMG/M metagenome (GOLD analysis project Ga0256407, IMG submission 193489) | Bovine rumen microbial communities from Lethbridge, Alberta, Canada - RJG_04 | ecosystem: Host-associated > Mammals > Digestive system > Stomach > Rumen | place: Canada: Alberta | collected... | reverse complement strand
AAAAAACGGCAATGACTAACCGCAAAACTACAATTAGGAATTATCAATTGAGATATACTATATTATTTTCTTGGTTTTAACCACAACAGAGGATCTTCACAAACATTGAATTGTCTTATTTCAAAATAGAGAACGGAATCTTCTCCCGAACCTACGGTTGCAATTTTATCTTGTTTCTTTACCGTTTGATTATCTTTAACGGTAATATTATTCAATTGGCTGTAAACACTAAAATATACACCTTTATGGTCTATTATTACCATTTTACCGTAACTTCTGAATTTACCGATAAAAACAACTGTTCCGTCATCTACACTTTTTATTACGGAATTATCTTTTGCCTTTATTTTTATTCCGTTACTTATAACATTCGTATTTAATGTAGGATGTTTATTCTTACCGTAATTTAAAACTATTTGTCCGTCAACAGGCCACGGCAAATTATTTCTTCTTTCTTTGGATTTTGATCTTAGAGACGTAGATTCTTTTTTCTGTTGCTGTTGTCTTTGATATTGTTTTGTTAATTTGTTAACCAATGCCTTTAATGCTTTTGAAGAATTATCAAGTTCTTTTAACTCCTGTTCCGCCTGTACTCTTTTTCCCGCCGTTGTTTTTAAAATTTTATTTTTTTCATCCTGTAATTTCTTGTTTTTATCTATAAGATTTTTTTGTTTGACTTTTAAGTTTGTTAATTCTTTTTTCTGTTGTGTATATTTATCTATATTTTCTTTTGCACAATCTTCACTATTTTTGGCATTACTGTATTTTTTGCTGTTATGTTTTAATGATTGCTGTCTTATTTTTTTTGAAAAAGATGTATCGTAATATTCAACAACCGCATATTTATTATAATTAACGGATTCTTGTTGTATCTTATTAAAATATGATTTTTTTTCGTTATCGGCATCGGCATAATTACAAGATTCCAAAGATAATTTTTCTTCGGTCTTTTTGATTTTTTGTTCCAAATTACCAAGCTCTTTTTGATTTTTGTTTATTGCCGCGGAAATATTTTTTAGATCTTGTTTTACTTTTTTTTCTTCTTTTAAAAGTTTATTTTTTTCGGCTTTCTTTTTATTTATATCTTGTTTGATTTGGTTAAGTTCTTTATTTCTTCCGTCAAGTTCCGTTTTAACATCAGCGGCAAAAGTGATGTTTGCCATTAAAAAAATTATAGAAATAAATATTATTTTAAATTTAAGCATTTGTTTCTTTTGCAACAAAACTGATAATCATACCCAACGGCACTATTAAATATAATATCTGCCAATCAAGCACAAGAATCGGATTTTTACCGATTACGGCAAACAAACATATCACGACATAAGAAATAACGGATATTAAAAACCCGAATAGCAGTTCGGTTAAAATATCTTTAAAACTTCTCTTTAAACAAAACCACATTAATTTTGCCAAAAATATTATAAAACCGAAAACAAACAAACATATTAATATTTTTTTATATTTCAAAAAAGAATTTAAGTTATCGAAAAATAAAGAATATGCTTTTTTATCGTAAGCAACATCTTCAACAAAATCCAATAATTTTATTTCGGTTTTTATATCTTCGAGATTTTTAATATTTTTAACCTTGGGTCTGTTTGCCAAAACATATGCGGGATAATGTATCTCTTCCTGAGAGAAAATTTCCAAAAGTTCGGGATTAAGTTCAACGGCTTTATCAAACGCGGTTTGACTGTCTACATATTCAACAACATTTAAATAATTCAATTCTTTTAAAGCATCGAATATTTCTTCTTGAGTTTTTTCAACATCATCTTTTATAAAGATTGCTATTTTTAATTCATTGTTAAGTTGTATTAAATCTTTTTTATAATTAACATAATACTGACTGACAATTACAAAAAACAGCATTAAAACAAAAATAAACGATAATCTGAAAATTCTGGAAATATTCATTGTTATATACCGTATATCACATAATTAAGTCTTCTTTGAATTGCAACATTGTACATTTTTTCATATTCTTTTACGGAATTATCCCAAGAATAGTTACTGTTAAAACAATTTTTTATTAAAATATCCCATAAAAATTTGTTCTTATATATATCGTAAGCATTATTTATTTTATCTACAAAACTTTCCCCCGCATATAAATCAAAAACAAAGCCGTTTCCCGTAAATTTGCTTTGAGAGAAATTTTCTATAGTATCCGCCAAACCGCCTGTTTTATTAACGATAGGAACCGTTCCGTATGCAAGAGCTATTATTTGGCTGAGACCACACGGTTCAAATTTTGACGGCATTAAAAATGCATCCGCTCCGGCATAAATTTGATGAGAAAGAGGTTCATTATAGTCCGTAAATATTCTTACCGTATCGGGATACAAATGTTGTAAATACAACAAACCGTCTTTTATTTCTCTGCTGCCCGAACCCAATATAACAATTTGAGTATTCAAATTTTGTATTCTGCCTATTGCATCCATTATTAAGTCGAAACCTTTTTGAGTATCAAATCTTGATACACATCCTAAAACAAATTTACTTTCATCAACTTTAAAATTGCATTTTTCCTGCAAATATTTTTTACATAAAACTTTATTTTCAAAATTTTCGGCAGAATAATTTGCAACAATATTTTTATCCGTTTTAGGATTCCAATAATTATAATCGATTCCGTTTAATATTCCGTACACATCGTTTTTTCTGGGTTGTAAAACCACCTGCATTCCTTTACCCGCATCACCTTGAATTTCTTTTGCATAAGTAGGACTTACGGTAGAAATAATATCACAATATGCAAGACCAGCTTTCATATAATTGAATGTATTATAAAATTCCAACTTATCACTTTTATAATCTTCCCATGAAAATCCTGCCAACGGCAAAGTAGATGCCGCATCAAAACTTCCCTGATATGCTATGTTATGAATAGTATAAATTGTTGATGTATTCCAAAAGAAACCGTCATGAGAATTGGTTGTTTTTAAATATGCGGGAATTAAACCCGTATGCCAATCATGACAATGAATAATGTCCGGTCTGAACATTATGGCTTTTACGGCCTCTATTGCGGCTTTTGAAAAGAATATAAATCTTTCTCTGTTATCTCCGTAACCTATACCGTTATCGTCTCCGTAAACACCGAGACGATTAAAATATCTCATATTTTCAACAAAATAAACAGGAATGTTACCGTCTAACATACAAGTTTTAATTCTGAAACTTTCCTGTTCTTTTCCCACCATAACCGATAATCTGAACGGTAAAGTTGTAAGATTATATTTTACACCGTCTATTTGTCTGTATTTAGGCAGTATTATTCTTACATCATGTCCTTGTTGTTTTAAATATTTAGGTAATGTTCCGACAACATCTGCAAGACCTCCCGTTTTTATAAACGGGACACATTCCGCTGCAACCATTAATATATTCATTTTTTTATTCCGCTTCCCTTAAAAATTTTGCTGTTTCTTCCGGAATTGTAGGATTAACATACATGCCGGTACCGAGTTCAAAACCGGTAAATTTTGTTATCTTAGGCACTATTTCGATATGCCAGTGATAATATGGTAAGAATGATGTTTTTAAAGGCAATAAGTGCATAACAAAATTATAAGAAGGGTTATCCAAAACTTTATATAATCTTTTCATTACACTTATAAGAATTGAAGCCAAATCATCTTTTTTTGATTTATCGTTTATGCAACAAAAATCCGTTCCGTGTTCTTTAGGTAAAATCCAAGTTTCAAACGGATATCTTGAAGCATAAGGAACAAATGCTACAAAATTGCTTGTTTCAACAACAATTCTTGCTCCTGAGGATATTTCCTGATCTATAATATCACAAAACAAACATCTTTCTTTAAACTCATAATATTTTTTTGACACATTCATTTCTTCTTTAATAACTTTCGGAATTATAGGCATTGCAACAAGCTGGGTATGAGAATGTGTAATCGTTTCTCCCGCTTCCAAACCATGATTTTTAAAAGCCAAAATGTATTCAAATCTGGAATCGTTTTTTAAATCGTTAATTCTGCTTTGCATAACATCAAAAATTCTTGAAAGTTCGGTTATTGAATAATCTTGTATTTTTTTATTGTGATCCGGTGTTTCTATAATTATTTCATGTGCACCGGCACCGTTCATTTTATCGTAAACACCGTCGGCTCTTCTGTTTAATGTAGATTCTATTGCAAGTATCGGTTTATTATTGGGAATAACTCTTATGTCCCAATTTTTCATATCCTGTGCAAAGTTTCCGTTTTTATCCAAAGCCATAATTGCTCTGGGTGTTAAATTTTCTTTTCCCGCACAAAAAGGACACAACTTTTCTTCGTCATCATTTTTTTTAGGTTTTATCGTGTGTTCCACTTCTCTGTTATCGTTAATAATAATCCATTCCGACAAGATGGGATTTCTTCTTAATTCTATCATTGTTCCTCAATACTCTTTTTTATTTGATTTAATGCTTTTTTTGCTTCCGCTTTTCTAGGATCAAATTGTAAAGATTTTTCCAACAATTCTATTGCACCTTTATTATCACCGCTTGCAAATTTTTGAATACCCTGATCATAGTATTGTTGTGCTATAACGGACTTTAAAGTTGCAATATCTTTTTTTGCATCCGCATTATCAGGATCATATTTCAATACGGATTTATATTTGTTGTATGCTTTTACAAATTCTTCTCTTAATTCCAAATCTTTACCTTCTTTATATAATTGTTTTGCTATTTGTGCTTTACATTTTTTCAAATACTCTTTCGTAGCTTCATTATAATTGAAATATTTATATTTCTCGGATAAGTCTCTTAATTTATTAAATGTTTTTACAGCACCTTTATAGTTTTTAGAATTATACTGTTCTATACCGGTATTATAAATTTTTGTCATCTCTTTATCTACTTTCGTATTTGTAGTAAGTTCTTCTTCTTTCTTGGCTTTTTCTGCTGCGGCAGCCGTTGCTGCATCCGCTGCATTGGAAGCGGCAATATCTTCTTGTCTTTCCTGTTCTTTTAAAGCATTTATTTGTTCGTTTGCTTTGTTAATATATTCCAATATATCAGTTCTTGTTTTATCGGAAAGATATGCCGCATTGAAATATTTTAAAGCTTCTTCATAATCACCTTCATTATATTTTTTCATTCCTTCTTCAAAAATATTATTTGCCTGAACTCTGTTAACTTTCTGAACTTTTTTATCTATAAATTCCAAATACTGTAAAGCACCGGCATTTTGCGGGTCTATTGCCGTAATTTTTAAGAAATCTTCTTTTGCATAAACAAACTCGCCTTTATCGAAATGGTTCATTGCTTCAACCCAATATTTTGAAATTTCTTTTGCATGTTTCTGTCTGTTTCTTTGAATTTGTTGTTCCGACAATTCCGCTTCAAGTTTTGCAAGGCCTTCTCTTGCCTGTTTATTTTGATTATCTATAACCAACACTTTTGAATAATAATTTTTTGCTTTAAGCAAATTATTTCTTAAAAGAGCAACATCGGCTCTTGCCAAATATTTATCTATTTTTTGGCTTGATTGTTTTTCTACCTGATCCAAATCTTCGGTTAATAATTGAACATATTTTTTTGCTACAGGTTCATCGGGATATACAGCCAAAATATCTTCAAATTGTTTTCTTGCGGAGATATAATTTCTCTTTGCATATTCCTGTTTTGCTTTATTCATATAGTAACCTAAATAATGATCGTATGCTTTATCTTCGTTTGGAATTTTTCCAAAGTAAAATCCCAAAGAAAAAACATGCTGATCATCATCCGTACCTAAAATATCGGAAAAAGAATAAGCTAAATTCACCCTGTCAAAATCAAGAGAAAAACCTGCAGTAATACCTTTATTAAAACCGTCTCTGTAATCTCTTAAGCCGAGTTTTAGAGTTAACGGATTTACGGGAATCGCTTCCAAACCGCAAGCATAACCCATATCCGTTATTTGAAAATTCTTTACCATATCGGCCATTAAAGATACATTATAAAGTTCGGATATTAGATATCTTGCGGATGCCGTAAGAGTTGTAGGCTGTTTTTGATTCCAATTTTCGGTAACACCCGCAACTTCATAATCGAAATCTATGTCGTTACCTATATTCTTAACGGTAACTGCACCCATTAAATTTCTGTCTATAAAATCCAAAGAATAAATACAACCCAAATCGATATCAAACAAATTTACCGATATATCGTCTTTCATTTGTAAATTATAATATTTCAACGTGATACCCACGGAACCTTTTTCTGTAAATATAGGATATTGTTCCACTAAAGGATATACATAATTTATTGCAACCATTGTTGTATTATTATAATCAACAACAGAAGGGTCTTTGTTATAATCAAATCTTGAAATTACAAAAGAAAAGTTACCTATTTTTTCGGTAGGCAAAATAAATCCTGCATTTACTCCGTATATATTGTTGTATATTGATGAGTATGAAACCTGAACTTCTTTAGATATGTTTTTATAGTTAGATGCAGGGTTTGTATAAAAGCCGAATATTGAAGGTGATAAAGCTAATATACTTGCACCTGCTGCCTGAGAATACGGGTCAGGATTTAATACGAATAGAAAAGTATCATCAAAGTAAGAAAAACTATTTACACAAAAGAAAGACAAAAAAACGAAACTTAAAAATAGTTTTTTCATTTTTATTTTCCTAATACTTTTTTTATTCTTTTTATTGCATCCTCTGAATTAATTGGTTTAAACAAACAATCATCGGCACCTTTTTCAAATGCTTTATCAACATCCATAGCGGTATCACCTGTTATTAAAAACACCGGTAATTCCGAAAATTTATCACTTTTCTTTATTGCGGTTAAAACCTCAAAACCGCTTTTGTCCGGCAAATTAATATCAAGTAAAACCAAATCCGGATTTACGGTAATAATTGCCTCGAAACCGGATTCTGCAGTCTGTTCCTCATAAACATCAAAATCGGATAATCTTAAAACAGATGCCATTGTTTCCAAGAAAATCTTATCATCATCTACTATAATAATTTTTTTATTTTCTTTTTTCATACATATACCTCAACATACTTAATTTTCAGGAAGCATTATAAACAAAGTATCCGTTAACGAACCGGAATTTTCCAATGTTACATTTACGGATTCCTTCAATTCAAATTTATCATTTAAAACTTTATAATCGGGATATGTTAATGTAACAATATATTTCCCTTTGGGAAGTTTTACTTCCAAAGGATTTATACTGGACAAACCCATATATAAATTTTGATTATTGTTTTCTATCATAACTTCAACATTTAATAACGGAACAGTACATTCTTCCAAATTTCTCATACAATCTTGAACTATTTGCATTTTTGATATTCTGTCCGGAGCAAAATTCAATTCATCCAATTTTGACTTTTCCAAAGTTCTAACGGATATGTTCATTCCGGAAATATTCCCTGTTAAATCTTCAATATTTTTTTCTTCTTTCTGCTGAGATAAACTTACATAAACGGAAAGGCAACCTACACAAACCAAAACCAATAATATTGCGATAACCAAAGGATTTTTCCATAAATTCTTTTTCTTTGCCAACTTCGGAACAGGAATAGTAACTTTTTTTGAAACTTTTTTAATTAAACTGTCTTCTATAGAAAGTTGATTTGAATTTTCACTTTCCGAAATTATTATTTCATTTTGAAAAACATCAGGTGTAACAATACTGTCATCATCTATCTCTTCTTGTGCATATAAAGCAATTACGGTAGTATTATCTTTACCGCCCGCATTATTTGCTGCCGTTATAAGTTCGTTTGCTATAGAATTAACATTCGGTTTATTTAAAGAAACTATGTCTCTTATTGTAAAATCAGCCAATTCGCCGTTTAAACCGTCACTGCACAAAACATATATATCGCCTTGTCTTACTATTTCCGCCTTATAATCTACCCTGACAGTCGGTGCCGTTCCAAGAGCTCTTGTTATCATGCTTTGAATTTCAGCCATTTTAACATCTGCCTGAGTCATCTTTCCGCTGTTTAAAAGTTCCTGAATTTTTGAATGATCTTCAGTTAACAATTTTATTACACCGTTTCTTATTCTGTATACTCTGCTATCACCGACATTATAAATATGTAATAATTTTGTTTGTTTTTCAAACCAAACCGCAGTACATGTTGTTCCCATACCTGCAAGTTTAGGATATTTTACGGTTAAATTGTGTAATGCTCTGTTTGCAAGCTTTATACAAGCTATAGGTTTTATTATATTCTCACTGAATTTAGAAAAATTATTACCGCAAATATCATAAACATCTTTACCTTTTATTGAAGGATAAGATTTTAAAATCATATCAACGGCATATTTACTGGCAAAATCACCTGCAACTCCGCCGCCCATACCATCACAAACAAAAAACAAGTTGTTTTCAGGACTGTGACCGAAAGCATCCTGATTTTCCGTTCTTATCATTCCAACATTGGTATTTGCAAAACTTTTTATTATCATAGATATGTAACTTTTACTCTCTTTTTAGATTTTCTTATCATACCTCTGAGTTTTAAGAAACAATACAATATCAACAATATACAACCGAAATATATCATATTTCTATATTTGGTTTTATAAGTTTGTATTGAAAACGAAGATGTATGTTGAGGATTTGCAAGGAACATAGGCCAAATTTTGAGGTTCTTTATTGTTCTTACATTTGTGTTTAATATCTGTATGGAATCTTGCACATTTACATATAAAACTTCTATATTGTTATCACCGTCTATATCGGCAAGTAAAGGAGTAGATGTTATAGCGGAATTACTTGCTTTTAAATCGGAAATAATTTCTATTTCTTTTCTCTTCGTGTTACTTTTTGCAATAATTATTCTTCCGTCTTCGGTACCGAATATAATATCAATTATACCGTCTTTATCAAAGTCGTAAGCAGCCGGTGAAGATATAATTCTTTTTGCTTCAGGAATATCCATTTTCCAAAGAAGTTCTCCCGAAGGGAAAGAAGTTTTTCCTTTCAATACCTGAATTGAGCCGTTAGCGGAAACAATGAAAACATCCGCAATTCCGTTGCCTGTTAAATCGGTAACAATAGGAGATGCATTAAATTTTATATTTGAAGGAGGTGTCGGTTCAACAAAATAAGTCCATATAACCGTAAACTTAGATGTATCTATTGCGGATACATACTGAGGAACATTGGACTGAACAATAACTTCATCTATTCCGTCTCCGTTAATATCACCTATTGCAGGTGCACCTGCTACCAAATGAGCTTTTCCGGTTAACTCTACCATATTAACCGTTTTTTTAGTTCTTGTTTTACCGTCTATAAAATAAACTTTACTGTCATAATTTGCAATAACAACAAAAGGAGAGAAATCCTTTCTTGATAATATTACAGGGCTTGCATATATAGGACCGTCTATAAATTCCGAATAACGGGTATAACTGCTATCAAAGCCCGGAGCATATAAGAAATGAACCGTACCGTCTTCGGATGTTATAACCACATCTTTTTTACCGTCTCCATCCAAATCACAAATTAAAGGTGTAGTTTCAGATATTACACCGCCCAAAATTTCTCTTCTTATAATGTTACCTGTCTGTCCGTCTATTATGTAAATTAAAGAAGAATCGGAGACTGCAACAATATCTTCAATTCCGTCATTATTAATATCATCCGAAACCAAAGAAGCAATTCCCGAATTGTAAATTTCAACCGGTTTCCAAAATCTGTCTCCAGTATCACCGTTCCAAACATATAAGAAACCTGAACTTGAAAGCATAGCTATATCATTTTTACCGTCACCATCAAAATCGTTTATCAACGGTGAAGCTGTTATGTTATATACTGAACTTATCGGTTTTAAAGGAATATTTTGAGACCATGTGGAATTAATAGTTAAATCCACTTTTCCTTTATTTGAACTTAAATAAGAATAATTTGTATATCCCGTATATATTGCATATAGTGATATAGCAAAAATAATAAGGAACAACAATATATTTATTATTTTAAAAAGTTTTAGAAAGAATATTTTTTGTTTTGAAGGTAAAGAATAGTCTTCATTAAAATAATCTACAACTCTAAATATAGTTCTTCCTATAGAAATTTCATCACCTAAGAGTATTTGTGTTGTATTGAGCTGTCCCAACTTAACACCGTTTATTGCAACACCGCCCGTACTTCCGACATCCGTTATTGTATATTTTCCTGCAGATTCATTTACCTTTGCATGACCTTTCGATACCGTCATATCGCCCGAAAGAACAATATCGTTATCTATACCTCTTGGAGATAAATTTTCTCTACCTATAAAAGTGTCACCTTGTTGTTTTAAATAATATTTTTTTCCGTAAAATTTTCCGTATATACCAACCAAATAAAATTGAGGAGTTATAACATCATATTTACTTGCGGAAACATCATCTAAAAACAAGATATTATATTGTCCGATCAATATAAGATCTCCGAATTTTAAAGGAGATTCTGCTATTGTTCTGTAATTTAATTGAGTTCCTGTTATCGTGTTTTGATCTTTTATAAAATATTGTTCACCTTCAAACCAAATTGTACAGTGTTGTTCCGAAATATTTTTATCAAACAAAACAACATCATTGCCTCTTCTTGAACCTATAAAGAGTTTTATTTTGTTTTTCTTAAACACATATTCTGCAATAACTTCTTCTCTTTTTTTAACCAATAACCTTGGCATTTAATACTCCTGACTATATTTATATTTTATTATCTTGCTATAAATAATGCGGCTACTAATGTTAAACCCAAACTTATTTTAGTAATCGTACCTGCAGAAGATCCTGAAGAGCTTGAATCCGAAGAACCTTTATAGGATGATGCTCCTGATTTTTCAAGTTCATTCAATCTGTTTTCTATTTTCTTTATATCAGTACTTGTTTTGCTTGTGGATTTTGAAATTTGTGTTTGAACATATTCATTTGTAGGAACATTTTCAACAGTCTTCTTTATAGAATTAATTCTGGATTCCAAGTAACCTATTTGACTGCTGCTTGCAGATGAACCGGAACTTGCAGTAACAACAGGTCTGTCTTCCAAAGAATTTACTCTTTTTGCAACATCAACATAACTTTTTTGAGTTTGAACTAAAGATTTTTTTAAACTATCCAATTCTTCATTTATTTTTGTTATTTCCGTTTGAGATAAACTTGCCTTAGAACCTTTACTTGATACCGCGGTTGATGCCTCTATACCTGCCATTTTTATTTTTAAATTTGTAATTTCATCATTCAATTTCATAATTTCTTTTGAAGAATCTGCAGTCTTACCGCTTTTACTTGATGCCAAAGCTGTTGTATCAATACTTGAAACTTTATTTTTTAAACTTTCTATTTCTTGCTTCATTGAGGCTAAATCAGCACTTGAAAATTTATCCGAAGAACCTGCAGTTTTACCGCTTTTACTTGATGCCAAAGCTGCTGTATCAATACTTGAAACTTTATTTTTTAAACTTTCTATTTCTTGTTTCATTGATGCTAAATCAGCACTTGAATTTTTATCCGAAGAACCTGAATTTTTAACAGATTCCTGTAAAGATGCCAACTTTACATTTATACCTGCAACTTCTTTTTGCAATATTGCTATATTTGCAGAAGCCTGAGAACTTGACATTTTAGAATCTCTGCTTGATGTCAATGCTGCAGATAAAGTTTCATATTTTTGGCTCAAACCGGTTATATCATTTTTTATACTTTCCAACTGAGCTTCGGAAATACCGGAAGATTGTGCCACAGAAGAACCGCCTACACTTACTGATCTTGAATCAACTTTTTTTTGCAAATCTCTAAACACTTTAGAATTTTGTAAACTGTTATCCAATAACATAGGCATATTAGGTTCCAAATCATTCATTAACTGAATAATATCCAAATTACTGCTTACGGAAGAACTTTTTGCAGTTGTTTGTGTACCACCGAGAGCTTTCTTTTCCAATGCACTTACTTTTGATTTAAGAGCATTAAAATCATCTTTACTTACAAAACCTATATTTGACGAAGGAGTAACTGCACTTGTTGTTGAAGCCCCTTTATTTTTATTATATTCGTATAATGCTTGTATTAAAGAAGCTCTTGTTATCTGTTCATCGGAAACAAAAACAGTAGCCCCATATTTATTAATAAATCTCGGCATAGTAGAACTAAGTTCTGCTATAATTTCTCTAAGTACAGGATCAGAAACATCTTTTTTTTCTGCAGACTGAACAAAAGAACTATTACCTAATATCATAATAGCAGCTAACAAACAGCTTATTAATTTGTTCATATTTTAACTCCTAAAAATAAAAATTAATTGTGAATTTGGTATTTTCTTCAAACAAGTTTCCGCTACATATTGCCAAATCTAACTGCAAATATGTATTAAGTATCATAAAATCCAAACCTAAACCGAAATTATAACCTACATTTTCATTAACATCTTCTTTTATGTCATATCTGTTTTCTATGGCATAACCTTCAATACCGCCTCTTAAATAAATTCCGTTTATTGCAAAACTATCACCATCTATAAGTTTTTTTACACCAAACTCAGCACCGAAATTTAAAGATAACGGTTCTTTTTGTCTTTGAACTACATCAAGTGTAGGGAAAATACTCAATTTTTCAGTTATTTCAAAATTATTTGAAACACCTACTTTTGTTGTCATAGGAGCAGAATCATCACCCATTGATACACCTTTTTGTAACACTGCACCGAAATTTAATGTATCTATGGAATAAATAACACCTGCATCAAAATCTATACCGCTGTCGGAAACACCTATTTCAGACATTTCTTTTGTAATATATTTTAAAGATGCACCTACATATAAACTTGTTGAAGATTCCCATATAGGAAGACCCGCAGACAAGTAATATGCACTATCGGTATCGTTGATAGTTCCAAGATCCTTTCCATCATAACTTGTATGTTGAATATTACTCATTTTTGAAGAAATATAACCTACACCTACAACAGTTTTTCCCAATGCCTCCGTAAACTTGGCTAACGGCACGGTTACTGCAAAGAAATTATGTGTAGGAACAATATCTTGAAGTCCCGGATATTTATC
>Ga0256407_10010449_pt1 | contig 13041 bp, 12 predicted proteins | sample RumenRJG_04DNA_FD_193489 | JGI IMG/M metagenome (GOLD analysis project Ga0256407, IMG submission 193489) | Bovine rumen microbial communities from Lethbridge, Alberta, Canada - RJG_04 | ecosystem: Host-associated > Mammals > Digestive system > Stomach > Rumen | place: Canada: Alberta... | reverse complement strand
TCTTCACCGTCTTTTTCGCCTGACGGGGAATTTTTCATCAAAAACTCCAAGTCATCACGGCAATTATACAGCCTTTCCAATGCAGATTTACACTGCTCTATTATATCAACAGAATAATTGATAGGACTTCTATAATGCGAGGACAGCATTAAATATCTTATCGGCTCATAGCCGTACTTCTCCGCAACATCTCTCACTGTAAAGAAATTATTCAACGACTTTGACATTTTTTTATTATCCACGTTTATATAACCGTTATGCATCCAGTAATGTGCAAACGGTACTCCGTTACAGCACTCACTCTGTGCAATTTCGTTTTCATGGTGAGGGAATACCAAATCCTGTCCTCCGCAATGTATATCTATCGTTTCACCCAAATATCTCTTTGCCATTGTAGAACACTCTATATGCCAGCCCGGTCTGCCCTTGCCCCATGGAGAATCCCATGACGGTTCACCGGGTTTTGCACCTTTCCACAATGCAAAATCCATCGGGTCTTCCTTTGTTTCGCCGATCTGTATTCTTGCACCTGCCTCCAAATCCTCCAAAGGCTGATGTGACAATTTGCCATACTCTTTAAATTTATTTGTACGGAAATACACATCTCCGTATTCCGTGGAATAGGCATAGCCCTTTTCTTCAAGCGTTTTCACCATGTCAATTATCTGCTGAACGTTCTCTGTCGCACGGGGGTGAACACTTGCCTCACGGACATTCAAGCCCTTTGCATCTTTCTTATACTCTGCAATATACTTTTCCGATACCGTCAAATAATCGCTGTTTTCCTCATTTGCCCTCTTAATGATTTTATCATCAATATCTGTAAAATTCTGCACAAAAGTTACTTTATATCCCCTGTACTCCAAATATCTCCTGAACGTGTCAAATACGCATATCGGTCTTGCATTTCCTATGTGAATGAAATTATATACCGTAGGTCCGCAAGCATATATTTTTACTTCATTCGGTGTGATTGTCTGCAATTCCTCTTTCTGTCTGGTCATGGTATTATAAATCTTCATTTAATTATCTCCTTTTTGTTTTATTTCGTCAAGCTCTTTTTTAAGCTTTCCAATTTCTTCTTCAAGACTGCAAAATCTCTGTGCAACGGGGTCTGTAAAATGTATTTGGTCGAGTTCCTGGCATTTCACTTTTTCACCGTTTATCCTTACGACCTTTGCAGGCACTCCGACAGCCGTTGCATTTTCGGGCACTTCCGTCAATACAACCGCACCTGCCGCAATTCTTGCATTATTCCCCACTTTGAAAGGTCCAAGCACTCTTGCACCTGCCCCCACAAGCACGTTATTTCCCAAAGTTGGGTGACGTTTCCCATGGTCTTTACCCGTACCGCCCAATGTCACATTTTGGTATATTGTGCAGTAATCGCCTATTTCAGCCGTTTCACCGATAACTACCCCCATGCCGTGGTCGATAAACAAGCCTTTGCCGATAGTTGCCCCCGGGTGAATTTCAATTCCCGTTTTATGCCTTGCTCTCTGGGAAATCCACCTTGCAATGAATTTCATATTGTGACGGTAAAACCAATTTGCTTTTCTGTAAGCCCTGACGGCTTTAAATCCCGAATACAGCGTATAAACTTCAAATCTGCTTCTTGCGGCAGGGTCACGCTCCATTATGGAGTCCAATTCCGCTTTCAGTTTGTCAAACATACTTTCCCCCCAATCAAAAAAGCCGTACCCCAACACATATAGGGGTACAGCAAAACTGCACGGTTCCACCCGTAAAGATACTCATTAGCCGATAACGGCGGCAGCCGTACAGAGATACTCATTTCCCCCTGCAAGCTCAAAAGTGCATTTCACGGTATTGCTAACAATGCCCTTTCACCCGACGGCATTTCTCTGTGGAAAGCAATTTTCCGTTACTTCTCTTTATCAACGCTTTTTACAATGCATAATGCATTATGCATTATGAATTATGCATTACTATTATACACTATCTTTTTTGAAATGTTAATAGCTTTTCAAAAAAATATTTTTTATTTCATCAAAAAACGATACATCTTTTCTTTGAAGTCATTTGACATATCATACACTGCATGACCAAAGCCGCTGTATATCTCCATTTCAAATCCGTTGTTTGACTTGAATATCTCAGCCATTTCCAAAGTCGGCTCTGTTCCGAAAACTTTATCATCATTATCACTTACAAGCATAACGGGACATTTTATTGATGAAACTTTTTCTGTTATATCAAAATTTTTCGCTCCGTCGGCTATTATAATAAATCTTTCAAGTTCTTCCTCGGAAACTGTTTCGGCTATCCCGCAAAGTGCTTCCCTGAATTTTTCAAAAGTATCTTTGGGATATATCTTTTCCCCAAACGCTAAAAACAAAGATTTTTTGTCATTGTTTCGGGCATATTTTATCCACTCATCTATAACCGAAAAGCGTTCTTCATCTATACGCATGGCTGTTGAACATAAAACAAGTTTTTTGACAAGTTCGGGATATTGCAAAGCTGTTTCCATCGCTATCATACCGCCCTGTGACGCTCCGAAAATACTGATATTTTCAAGCCCGAGATATTTTATTGCCCGAGCGGTGTCATAAGCCATGTCACTGAAAGAATAAACAGGCGGTACTTCCGTTCGACGGTCAAATATATATACCGTGAAGTCATCCCAAAATAATTGATACTGCTTTGCTATAAAAAGAGGATATAATATAGCACTCTGTACACTGATTCCCGGAATGATAACAAGAATATTGCTTCCGTGACCGAATTTCAGATACTCCATTGAAAATCCGTTTATTGATAATTTATCTTTCACAAAGTCCATACCGCTTTCTCCCAACAATTATTTTGCATTTCTGATAAATTCAAAATTCTGCACTATGTAGATTATCCCCGACAAAAGTGTAAAGAACACCGATACCCACATGAAACCGTCACATACTATCTTCACCCACAAGGCATTTTCTATGACCTGTATTTCAATCAGATACTGCATAAGCATTATGATAAATACTGCTATTATCTGCGTAACGGTCTTGACTTTTCCCCAGATATTTGCAGCAACGACTTTTCCCCGACTTGATGCAACAAGCCTTATGGAAGTTACTGTAAATTCACGGGCAAGTATGATTATCAGTGCAACCGCACTTGTCAAGCCCAATTCCACAAAACATGCCAATGCAGATACTATCATCACTTTATCAGCCAGAGGGTCTGCAAATTTCCCGAAATCCGTTATCATATTGTATTTTCGGGCAATTTTTCCGTCAAGATGGTCTGTGTATGAGGCGACTGCAAATATCACTAACGCAATCAAATAATGGTGGGGTATTATCGGCATTAACAGAAAAAATACATAAAACGGTACTAATATCAATCTCAATACCGTCAGTTTATTCGGCAAATTCATTTTTTATCCCTTTCCTCAATGCATTATTCCCACTAAATCACAATCCAACGTATCGCTTACTTCCACTTCCACTATATCACCGATTTTTGGCTTTTTGTCCTCGGCTATGATAAAGACTTTCCCGTCAACTTCGGGTGCGTCTGCCGAAGTTCTGCCAAAGAAACATTCTGCCAATCTGTCAAAGCCCTCACACAATACTTTTATTGTCTTGCCAATCATTTTCTGTGCATTCTCCGCCATGATTTCCTGCTGTTGTTCCATGAGTATTTCCTGACGGTGCTTTTTAACTTCCTCGTCAAGCTGTTCTTTCATTCGTGAAGCAGGTGTATCCTCCTCCGCCGAGTATGCAAAACAGCCCATTCTTTCAAACCTCATCTCATTCACAAACTCTGACAGTTCCGCAAATTCTTCTTCCGTTTCACTTGGAAAACCTGTCATAAATGTTGTTCTCACGGTTATATTCGGCACTCTCTCTCGAAGTTTATTTATCAATGCCGTTAAACTCTCCCTGTCACCGTGACGGTTCATCATTTTTAATATTCTGCCGTTGCAGTGCTGTAACGGTATATCAATATATTTCAGCACTTTTTCTTCATTGGCAAACGTGTCTATTAACTCATCTGTCATTCTGTCGGGATAGCAGTACAAAACTCTCAAATATTTCACGCTGTCGATTTTGCAAAGTTCCTTCAACAGTTCCGACAAATACGGCTTGCCGTAAATATCTTCACCGTAATAACTTGTGTCCTGTGCAATTAAAATCAACTCTTTAACGCCCTTTTCGGAAAGTTCCTTTGCCTCCTGCAAAATATCGTTAATGGGGCGACTTCTGAATTTACCCCTTATCATAGGTATCGCACAATAAGTACATTTATTGTCACAACCCTCAGCTATCTTCAAATATGCATAATAAAAGGGTGTTGTTCTCACTCTGCCTCCGCATAAGGACAATTCTTCTTTACTTGGGAAACTCTCTTTTTTATTTCCCTCAAGAACTTCCTTCACGACTTCCGCAATATTTTTATTTGCACCTATTCCCATAACAGCGTCCACTTCATACAATTCTTTCATAACTTCCGTCTGATACCTTTCGGCAAGACAGCCTGTTACAATAATCGCCTTTATTTTTCCCTCTTTTTTGAGTTCGGCAAGTTCAAGTATTTCATCTATGCTTTCCTGCTTTGCGTCCTCGATAAATCCGCAGGTATTCACGATTGCCACTTCACTGTTTGCCACATCTGCAACCAATTCATAACCTGCCTCACGCAAATTATACAACATCATTTCACCGTCAACACGGTTTTTCGCACACCCTAAGCATACCATTCCTACTCTTTCATTCATTTCTGTATATCCCCCTGATTTTAAAATACATTCCTATTATATTACACTTTCCCCGAAATTACAACAAAAAATTCAGAATGGGATTTAATCCCACTCCGAATTTATCGCTTCATTTATATCCGACCACCTGTAACCCATTGCTTTAAGTGCATTAACCGTTTTTGCAAGGTCTTTTTCATTTGACAATCTCCTTGCAAATTTCGTTTGCAATAATTTCTTTATCTGTTCGACAGGCTCGGGTTCGAGTTCATCAAGAATTTCTTCAATCATATCTTTGTCAATGCCCTTTTTCATCAACTCAAATTCCGCTCTCTGACGGGAAAAGCCTTTTTTATCAAGCAGAACTTCCGCATATTCACGGGCATATTTTTCGTCGTCTATCAAACCCAATTCTTCAAGACGTTCGATTGCACGTTTCGTTGCACTCTCCCCGAAAAGCACTATCAATTTATCATACAATTCCCTTTTTGTACGGCTTCTGTACTCTATCAGATACAATGCTTTTTCTTTTGCACGGTTATATTTTGACGTTTCTATCAAATCATACAATTCTTCATCTGTAATTTCAGAGCCGACTTTTTTACCCGTTGAAAGAAACGTCATTGTATCAACGCTTACTGCATATTCTCCGTCTATATACAAGGCTGTCAGACTTTTTTTACGTTCCTCTATGCCTGTTATTATCATTATTCTTCTACCAGAACATCAACTTTCACATCTGCCGTGCGTGGACTTTCGTTTACAGGAACTCCCTCAACAACTGTTGTTTCCACCTGTTCTTCTGCCTTTTCCGCCATTGCTTTTGCACGGGCTTTCGTTGTCTTTGAGAAGTTGAATTTATCGGAACTTGCTTTGAGTTCATCTTCTACTTTTTGTGCAATTTCGGGATTATCCCTCAAAAAGTTCTTTGCATTGTCACGACCTTGTGCAATTCTGTTTCCGTCATAGGAGAACCATGCACCGCTCTTTTTAATGACATCTGCATTTACCGCTAAGTCAAGCAATTCACCTACTCTTGAAATGCCCTGACCATACATAATATCAAATTCTGCCTCACGGAAAGGCGGGGCAATTTTGTTTTTAATGACCTTTGCACGAGTTCTTGAACCCACTACTTCACCGCCTGCTTTAAGCGTTTCAATTTTTCTTATGTCAATTCTTACAGACGAGTAGAACTTTAATGCACGTCCGCCGGGGGTTGTTTCGGGATTGCCAAACATGATACCCACTTTTTCACGCAGCTGATTGATGAATATAGCCACGCAATTCAATTTTGAAATAGAGCCTGCCAGCTTTCTCAAAGCCTGTGACATCAAACGTGCCTGCAAGCCTACATGAGATGCACCCATTTCGCCGTCAATTTCGGCTTTCGGGGCAAGGGCTGCAACAGAGTCTATGACAATTATATCAATCGCTCCCGAGCGTACAAGCGATTCCGTGATTTCAAGTGCATCTTCACCCGTATCGGGCTGTGATACTAAAAGTTCATCTATATCCACTCCCAAAGCTGCCGCATAAACGGGGTCAAGAGCGTGTTCCACGTCTATGAAAGCCGCTATACCGCCTGCTTTCTGAGCCTCTGCAATACAATGCAAAGCAAGCGTTGTTTTACCCGAAGATTCGGGACCGTATATCTCTGTAATACGTCCTTTCGGAAGTCCGCCTATACCAAGTGCAATATCAAGTGACAGCGAACCTGTCGGGATTGCGTCAACTTTCATAGCCGCATTCTGTCCCAAACGCATTACCGCACCTTTACCAAACTGTTTTTCTATCTGACTGAGAGCCGTTTCCAATGCTTTCTGTTTATCAATCGCCATTTTCCATATCTCCTTTACTGTTTTATCGCAAATATATTATACTACATTCGTAAATACTTTTTCAATATATTTTATTTTTTCACAGTCCCAAAAATCACCCTGTCTAAATTCTGAATATCCTTGACAACCGAAATTTGCGTTATTCCCTGCATTTTCAGCAATTCACAAACACTTTCCGCCTGTTCCTCGCCTATTTCAAGAATGATTTTTCCGCATTTCTTCAATTTTTTCACCCATTTTTCAGCAATGCACCTGTAAAAATCCAATCCGTCATTTCCACCGTCAAGGGCTGTTTTCGGTTCATACCGGACTTCCCTCTGCAAATTCGGTATTATATCCGTGCAAATGTAAGGCGGATTTGATATGATTATATCAAATTCGCCCTCAACGCAACTTTCATTGAAAATACTGTCATGCACCAAGTTCACATTGACACCATGATATTTCACGTTTTTTTCAAGATATGCAAAAGCCTTTTCTTCAAGTTCTACTGCATAAATTTCAGCTTTCGGAAATTCCTTTGCAAGAGTAACGGCAATGATACCGCTGCCCGAACACAAATCTATCACTCTTTCATGTCCTGTCATGCACTTCATGCATTCATTTACGGCAACTTCCGTGTCATCTCGTGGGATAAGAACGCCCTCTCCCACAAAATATTCCCTGCCCATAAAATATGCCTTTCCTGTCGCATACTGCAAGGGAATACCTGCCATTCTCTTTTCAACTGCCGTTAAAAAAGCTTCTTCATTTTCGGGAATGTCATTTCCGTGAATGGCAAGTTTCGACCTGTCAAATCCAAAAATATCCTCAATGATACACATAGCCTCATAGTCTGTCAGACGGCTTTTTGCATATAAATACAACTTCCAATATGTCATTTAATAATGTCCTCTCCGTTTTCGGGAATGACATCTTTCATAGCCGCTATTGCAACTTCTATCATGTCATCTTGGGGTTCTTTTGTTGTCAAATGCTGCATCCATATTCCGGGTGCGGCTATTATCCTTGTAATAATATTATCATGCCTTGCACACAATTTTATCAATTCATAGCCTATTCCAACCGTTACGGGCAAAAGCAGTATTTTTATACTTGAACGCAAAAGCACATCTGTAAACGGTATGAATAAGCCTATTAAAATTCCCACGATAAGCATTAAAACGATAAAACTTGTTCCGCAGCGTGGGTGAAATCTTATCTGTTTTCTGACGTTCTCGACGGTCAATTCCAATCCTTTTTCATAACAAAATATGGTTTTATGCTCTGCACCGTGATATTGAAACACTCTCTTTACATCTTTTTGAAGTGTGCAGAGTGCCATATATGCAAGAAATAATATAATTCTTATAATGCCCTCAAATGCCGAACGCCATATAATTTGTTCACTCAAAAACGGAAATGCACTTGAAAGCAAATTGAAAAGCCATGTCGGTACAAAGAAAAATACCCCTATACAAAATGCGATGGCAATAATCATGGATATTGTCATAATGACGTTGACCATTTTATCTCCAAAATGCTTGTCAAGCCACTTGTCAAATTTTGTCATTTCTTCTTCGGAAATTTCCTCACCCTCCATAGCCTTGTCTGCCGAAAGCATGAGAGCTTTATTTCCCGTTACAAGAGAGTCTATCATATTTGCCACTCCCCTAAGTATCGGCAACCGCAGTATTTTATATTTTTTCACCAAGTCAAGCGGTTTTATCTCCTCCAATTCAATACTGCCGTCACTTTTTCTTACACCGATAGTTGACTTCAACGGTCCTCTCATCATGATACCTTCCATTAAAGCCTGTCCGCCTATTGATGTAATTTTCTTTACTTCTTCCCTTTTCACAAAACTGCCCCTTTCATATAGTGTGGAGTGTGGGGAGTGGAGTGTGGAGTTACTTTTGTTCCGTTCAGCTTTTCCGCTCCACTCTCCACTCTTCACTCTCCACTCTCACTTTTAGTGTGGAGTGTGGGGAGTGGAGTGTGGAGTGGCTTTTGTTCCGTTCAGCTTTTCCGCTCCACTCTCCACTCTTCACTCTCCACTCTCATTCGTTTCATCGGTCTTTTCTTCTTCAAGTACGGGGATTTTTATTGTAACAGTCGTGCCGACACCCTCCGTACTGTCTATGTCAAGAGTACCTTTATGCAGTTTGACAATTTCATCTGCAACGGCAAGTCCTATGCCCGAGCCTCTTACGGTTTGATTTGCTTTATAAAACTTCTGTTTTACTTTCGGCAAATGCTCGGCAGGTATTCCACAGCCGTTGTCTGCAATGGTTATCACTACTTTTTTATCAATTTCATCTGCATTTATCGTTACAACTCCGTCTGCATCGGAATATTTCAACGCATTGTCTATGATATTGATAAATACTTGTCTTAATCTGTTTCTGTCGCCCAAAACTATCGGTATTATTTCGGGTTCGTCATATACAATATGCTTGTTTTCGGTATTTGCACGCTCTCTTAACATATATACAGATTCGTCAAGCTCTGCCAATATATCCAGCTTATCCATGATAAGCACCATTCTGTCCTGCTGAATCCTCGAAAAATCAAGCACTTCTTCAACGATACCGTTCAGACGTTCGGTTTCTTTTACGATAATGGAAATGCCTTTTTCAACAGTCTTTCTGTCCCTGCACCCGTCAAACTGCATGGTTTCCGCCCAGCCTTTGATAGCCGTCAAAGGTGTTCTCAGCTCATGGGATACAGACGAAATGAAATCATTTTTAAGTTTGTCAGCCGTGCCGAGTTCGCCTGCCATGTAGTTTATGGTGTCGCAAAGGTCGCCTATTTCATCATCATAAAATTTATTTATCCTTGCATTAAAGTCGCCTTGTGCAATTTTTTTAGCCGTTGCACTTATCTCCTGCACAGGCTTGACTATGGAACGCAGAAAATACGTGCTTGAAACGCATATAAAAAACAGCGTTATCAGCCCCACAAGACACATCATGCAGATAGATATGAAAATTTTCCTGTCGGCTTCTTCAAGAGATACCACATATCTTATTGCACCCGACGGAATATTATTTTTATCGGAAATAACCCTTGTCACAGCCATGACATTTTCCCCGGAACTAAGACTGCCGTGCCAATCACCGAAATTTTCTTTATCTTTTAGTGCAAGGTCGTAATCGGGCATTTTTTGGTTATTGTCGGGGGCAAATCCCGTTGATGTTATTATTACATTTCCACTGCTGTTTATCACCATGATTTCCATATACTCTTTATCGGGGAAATTTTCGACATAATCCCTTGCCGTTTCCGTGAAGTCCGAAGATGTATTGAAAATATTGACAAGTTCCGTTGAACGCCCGTTTAATATCTGATAGACGTTGTTATAATAAAATCCCTGCACGACTATCGCAAAAACCACTATTACTATAAAAAGTATTATCAGAATGACACCAAAGGTATTTATCACCCAGCGTTTAGTTATACCTTTCATATATCTCCCCCATTAGTCAGCTTCCCATTTATAGCCAAGTCCCCATACAGTTGTTATATATTTAGGCGATGAAGGATTATCCTCTATTTTCATTCTTAAACGTCTGATATTTACATCTACAATTTTTTCTTCCCCTACATAAGCCGTTCCCCAGACTTTTTTCAGAATATCCCCTCTGTCAAGGGCAGACTTCGGATTGGAAAAGAAATATTCCATTATCTGAAATTCCACTTGAGTAAGTTCAATCAGCTTTCCCTTTTTCATCAGAGAGTGATTTTTCAAATTCAACACAAAATCGCCCGAGCGTATCTCCTCTTTAAAGTTATTTTCGGAACGCATTTCGGCTATGGCAATTCTTCTGTAAAGTGCATCAACCCTTGCCACCAATTCCGTAGGGCTGAACGGCTTTGTCACATAGTCGTCTGCACCGTTCATTAAAGCCGATACTTTATCCATTTCCTGCGTTTTTGCCGACAGCATGATAATTCCAAGACCGCCATTCTTTTTTCTCAACGTCTTGCATACCTGCAAGCCGTCCATTTCGGGCATCATCACATCAAGTATTGCTATATCAAAATCGCCGTTTGCCTCGTCATATTTCTGTACGGCTACTGCACCATTCTCAGCTTCCGTTACATTATAACCCGCTCTTATCAAATTTATTACAACAAATTCTCTTATTGCCGTTTCGTCTTCGGCTACAAGTATATTTTTCATATAATCAATCCTTTCATTTTTTATACACACTAATTTTATCACGAAAACCTTGTAATATCAACTGCTTTTTGATATAATTACCCTGTACAAAAAATTTTAAAGGACGTTGATATTATGAGAATAAGACATAAACCATGGGCGAAACCCGAACTTTATGCAAGCAGTTTTTTTATACAAAATCCCGATGAAATCAAAGGTCACTGGCTTGAACAGTTTAAAAAAGAACAGCCTTTTTACATAGAACTCGGCTGCGGAAAAGGCGGTTTTATCTCGCAAGCCGCTTCTATCAATCAAAATATAAACTGGCTTGCCGTTGACATTAAATTTGAAATGCTCGGGCTTGCCAAAAGAAATGTTGAAAGAGTTTACAGTGAAAAAAATCTTCCGACAAATAATGTTTTGCTGACTGCCCACAATATCGAAAGAATTGATTTAATGCTTGACGAGAACGACAAAGCCGACAGAATTTATATCAATTTCTGCAATCCGTGGCCACGCTCAAAGCATAAAAAAAGACGGCTTACCCATACACGTCAGCTTATGAATTACAGAAAATTCCTCAAACTCGGCTCGGAAATTCACTTTAAAACAGATGATGACGAACTTTTTGAAGAAAGTCTTGACTACTTTAAAGAATGCGGATTTGCAGTAAAATATATTACATACGATTTGCATAACTCGGGCTATGAACCCAATATTATGACCGAACATGAAAAAATGTTCTCCGACGAGGGAATTAAAATAAAATTCCTGATTGCCGTGATGGAGGATATGAAATGAAAATGAAAAAATCTTTAATTTTCATCTGCCTTGTGCTGACACTTGTTTTGAGCGGTTGTTCAGCCGTGCTTGACGGAAATACCATGCTACGCCCTCCCCGTGCAACAGGCGATAAGGCTGAAATACAAAATATCATCTCCCAGCAGGCAGGCGGAAAATATACTTTCAAGTACCCTCAAACAGGTGAATACCGTTCCGCTATCACCATGAAAACAGAAAAAGCCGTCAATGAATTTGCACTTGCACTCTACTCCCCCGACAACGATTCCAAAATAAATGTCTGTATCATTTCTTTTATTGACAGTCAATGGCAGTGCATAGGAAATTTTGCCAATTCGGGAACGGGCGTTGACCGTGTCATGTTCCGTGACCTCAACAATGACGGTACTGATGAAATCATCATCGGCTGGACAAGCTACAACAATGCTCAAAAAACTTTAAGTGCTTACTCCGTTTCGGACACGGCTTATGAAATCGCCATTGAAGATACTTACGACGAAATGCTTATTGACGACGTTACGGGAGATGACGTTGACGATATAGTACTTTTATCCCTCTCCACTCAAAAAAATCCCTCCAATTTCAAAGTCCTGCAATACTCCGAAACCGAAAAAAAACCTGTTGCAAGATATGCCATTGAACTTGACCCCGAAATTATCAATTTTAAAAATATCACTTTCGGAACTATCGCACAAAATCAAAAAGGCATTGTTATCGACAGCGAAAAAAATGGCGGTATTCTCACTTCTCAAATCGTATTCTTTGACGAAAATTCCAATACTTTTCTCAATCCCCTCGTTACAGAAAACGAAAACGGCACTTTTTCCAATCCCACCGCAAGAAAAGATACGATTTATTCCCGTGACGCTGACGGTGATTCTATTATAGAAACTCCCGTTGTCACACCTCTGCCTGCACCGACTGAGAATACTTCTCTTAATATATGCAGTATCACCGCCTGGAAACAGTATTCCGTTTATAACAAGGCTCTCGGTACAAAAATAAATACTGTCATCAACTACAACGACAGATATTATATCACCATTCCGAACAGGTGGATTAACAATACCATAACTGCCGTGACCGATACCGATACAAGAAAAATGACTTTCTATATCTGGAATTCAAAAACATCATCTTTCGGTGACAAACTCCTTGAAATTTCACGCTATACCAAAGATGAATTTGAAAAACTCGACACCTCAAATATCATATCCCTTAACATTGAAAATCCGAATGCCGTATTTTGTGCGGAAATTTTCATTACCAATGCCAATGATGAACTCAACATCACTCCCGAAGAAGTTACCAATTCCGTACACGAATTCTGGAAAAATTAAAAAAGCCTGTCCGCTCTCTCAACGGACAGGCATATTTTTTATATATCAAACTTTGCAAGCTGTTCTTTTACGATTTTCTGTATCTCGTCCACGGCACTTTCAAGACTTATATCGCCCTTGAAAGACTTGTCACGGAATGAAACTTCCACTACTCCTCTTGCTATGGTTTTGGGGCTTATTACAACTCTTACAGGCACTCCC